>Ga0079203_1001754_pt1 | contig 15389 bp, 9 predicted proteins | sample PorBlaMBantryBay_FD_68602 | JGI IMG/M metagenome (GOLD analysis project Ga0079203, IMG submission 68602) | Marine algae microbial communities from Bantry Bay - Bantry Bay, Ireland | ecosystem: Host-associated > Algae > Red algae > Blade | place: Bantry Bay, Ireland
GCGGATTTTACTGGGGAGGAGATTGTGAAAAAATTGGTGGGGAATGGATTTGAAATCGTGAAGTTTGAGTATGGGAAGACGGGGATGGACTTGAATTATGGTAGGATTGTGGGGAGGAAATAGAAACATGAACAATGTTGATTATAAGACCAATACTAGATTAGTATTAAATATTTTCAAATTTTTTTTTAATATTGTTTATGGTTTTTTCCAAAAACATCATTGTCCAAGCTGCCATAATTTTATTCAGTCTAGTCGTCATTAATGCTCCTTGTTTTGCTTGAACTAAGTCCTTTTGGTATAATTTGACCAAAGGAATTATCCCATTTATATCATTGAAAAATGGTGAATTAATAAAAGCTATTCTTCCCAAATTCATTATTTTTTTCCCTAATAATTTTTTCACTTTGGAACTAGGAACTCCCTTTTTATTTTTCACGATAGCAATATTATTTTTTGCAAAAATATGATTAAGTAAATATGAATTATACAATCGCTCTTCCCCTACTCGATCTTGATTGGGTTGTCTATACCACCACTCTATCAATTCTTTATCCCAAAGCGGCATACTCCATTCATAACCAAAATATTCATATACTCGAAGTCCATTAACTATATATTTTGAACCTGTATTCTTAGTGTAAAACCATTCATTTACATTGACAAATTCATTGATTGTTGTAACTTTAGAATGATTAATAATTATTTTTTCAATTTGGTTTGAAAGTCTAACTTGCATTTTCTTATTAATTTTGTTTTCATAACAAAATTGTGTTTTCAGTATATGATTTTTCAATTTTGTCTCATCTACCCTTAAATCTTCTTTATAAAAATCAGGAACAAAACTTCCCCCCAATACGTCTCCACAGAACCCTGGGACAAGAATCGCATCATCATCTATTAATTTCTTTTTTTTCAAATATTTGACCGCTAAAAAATCTTGTTCATGTGGAAGAGATGCCAATTGAGAGGCAAATATTTGATAGTCATGGCATTCATAATAAGGAGTCCAATCTTTTGGATATTCAATAAAGTGCCATTTATAATTTAATCGCTCGGCAACTTTTTGAGCAATTTTCACTTCATAACTTGAAGGGATTCCATAAGTATATGTCACTACGTTTTCATAACCTATCTGCTTCAACATGGCAACAATGTATCTTGAATCATATCCTCCACTTAGAGGAATCACCAATTGCCTTCCATCTGCCTTTTGGATTAAACGTTTAAATATATTTTTTGATATTTGATTAAGTTCCTCTATTCGATCTTTATCTCTTTTTAAAGAATAATTTCCACGCTGATGTTTATAGTAATCATTTATCATCACTATTCCTCCATTAAAGTACAAATATTGACCTGCTTCTAATTGAAGTACTTCATCTACTAATGTATGATTCTCTAATGTATAACCTGCCAGCAGAAAGGAACTTTTTTGTAGAGAATTTATTTCATTTTTCCCAAATTTAGCATGCAAATAGAAAGCATTATCACTAATTAATATTTCATTTTCTTTTTTCGAAAAAAACAAAGGCATACTTCGAATATGATCAACTGCTGCCACCCAACCTCCTTCAATTTTTTTTATTATTAAGAAAAATCCATTCGCAGTTCTTAATTTTTTTTGAAAAATTTCAACAGTAGTTGCCTTATCGAAGTATTGAATAATTTGTTCATCTGCAAATAATTTATTCTGTTCATCATACAAATATCCTTTTGCAAATGTATTGTTATTTGAATGCCATTGGAAACCTTTATTATATTGACAATAAACACTCATTTTATTTTTAATGTTTTTTTTAAAAAAGATTAATTGATTTGGAACCGATTCTGTCAAGTATCTTTAAATACTAATTTTATTTTCATTCATCTTGTTTTTTTGACAAAATATCATTCAAAATTTTTACAACTTGAAAGGTTGTTTTTTGCTGATCAAAATCGTTTAAATACAATTTTCCTCTCTTTCGAATGGCTATATATATTGAATCATCAATCCATTCTTGCAGGATTTCTTGCAGCTCATTTTTATCTGCAAAATAATCAATTAAAGGGCTAATTTCTTTTTCTACTGAATAGTCCTTTGTCACCAATGCAGGAATTCCAAATCTCAAAATGTCATTCAATCCTCCTGAAATACCTGATAAGCCAATTACTTCTTGACACAACCCAAATTTTCGATATTTATGTAAGGGCAAAATCATAAAATCTGTATTCCTTAAAAAGGAATCGAATTCTTTTTGAGCTAAGGATTGTTGAAAATAAACTAATTGAAAATTATCGCTTTCTAATTTTTTAAAAAACTTAATAATATTTTTTCCTGATTCATTTTCTGAGTTTCCCAATAACTGAAGGCATACTTTCTTTTTAGTTGTTGGAATTACTTGTGCCATTACGTCGTAAAGCATTTTATAATCTCTAGCGCGTTGCATCACAGCTCCTGGAATGCTAATTATTATCGTATCCCTTTTTTGAGTTTCTTCTTTTTCATATTCATAAAATCCAAATGGAAGCGGTGCTATTATTTTTTTATCATATTCATTAGTTATACTTTTTGCATAATTTGAAAGCGTTGGACTTGCAAAAGAAATATAATCCATCGACTGAAGTAATTTTTTCTTATAAAAATTTACTCGTTGAAATTTATCTCTGCCCAAACGGAGTAGATCAAAAATAAAATGCTGAAAAGAAGATTTATCCAACCTAAAGTTTCCTTTTGAATATAACATGGTATTTACATTATGAACAATAAGAATGGTTTTAGCTCGAAAAGTGGTATTGGCAAAAAACTGATACGAAGAAATTAAGGTGATAAAGATCAAAATATGCTGCTCATTCAATTGCGAAAAATGACGTTTCATAAATTGTTCTTTCGATTCTTTTTCTAATTGACCGTACCAATTTTTCAACTCCTTTTCAAAGTAATTTTCCGCATCTTTCCTGATTCCATTCGTTGTCCACACACTTACTTCAAAATCATTTTTCAGTAATCTATATAAAATATAAAGCACTTCATTGTGTCCATATAATTCCACCAATCCTACTTTTCGTCTTTGCTTCATTATTTAATTAATACTTATGACTGATTTGTAATGATGAAATTTTTGTTCTGAAAAGATATTGGAGTAGTGTCAAATCAAACACTTGCTCATCCAATTCAAAACAATGATATTCCATACTAATCACATTAATCTTATTTTAATAAATATCAGGAATATTTATCAATATTCCATATTCGGCTCCCTCGCAATTAATTCTCAATCCATCTTTAATTTCTTTGAGACGGATTCAAGGTATTCATAAAAAAAATAGGTCTAATTAAAATTTAATCTAAATTTGCATAAATAGGTTTTCTAAAACAATCAGCATGAGTCCTCTTTTTTCCATAATTATTCCTACTTATAATAGAGTTAAGTTACTTGAAGTTGCTATCCAAAGTGTTATTGATCAAACGTTTAATGATTGGGAATTGATAATAGTTGATGATGGCTCGACTGATGAGACAGCAAATTTTATAAAAAAAATAACAGATAATCGAATTAGATATGTTTACCAAAAAAATAAAAAACTAAGTGCAGCGAGGAATACTGGTGTAAAAAATTCAATTGGGAAATATGTTTGTTTTTTGGATGATGATGATTATTACTTAGAAAATCATTTAGAATCATTTTATAATTATTTAGCTCAAAACAACTTTCCTTTAGTTATTTTAAGAACAGCATTATATTTCAAAAAATCAAACGAAACTCTTAAAGGGCCATTCTATGATGAGAATGTTCATAAAAATCCTTTGAACTGGGCTGCCTATAGTTTTTGTGGTACTGTTACATTGTGTGTTCCTATTCAAGTTTTTCATACTGAACTTTTTATTTCTGGAACAGAACCTTGGGAAGATACTCACTTTATTCTTCGAATTTTGGCAAAACATCCTTTTGTTCAACTTCCTCTATACACTTATATTTATATTCAACATGAAGTTATGGGTTCGAGGACTATGTTCACCCAAAAAGATACTTTAAAAATTGCGGAACAGAATGTGGAATCCATGAGGCATCTATTTAAAAATTATGGCGAACTCATCAACCCCTATTTACCTAAAATTACACAAGCATTTATTATCTCTAAAAAATATAGTGACCATGCTGTAAGTTCTATTCTTTTTGAAAATTATAAAGTAGTTTTGGAACTCACAAAGCGAGCATTAAAAGCTGACCCTTGTCTTTATCATTGGAAAAATTATTTAAAAATTTTAATTTTATATCCTTTAAAAAAATTAACAGGTTATCCCAAAATAAAATAAATCTTTATTTCTTATTAATCTCTAGACGATAAGTTTTAATCGCATTTTCTAAATCTAAAAATGATTTAATTTTAAAAAATTTACAACTGATAAAATAAAATAGAAAACTAAAAAGGAACGCCATAAAAAGTTTTAAAAGAGTAGCTAACTCAGGAAATAATTGATAATTATAATAACTAAATGTTATAATAATAATTGAAAAACATAAAGGTCTAATTAGAGGATCAACTAATTTTTTAAAAGAAATCCCCATTACTTTACTCGCAAAATAATACGTTGGAAAAAATCTAACCAGAGTTGCCATTCCCCAAACTAAGGCAGTAATTTCAATAGATTTATAAATATAAACTGCCCAAATAATCCCGGCTATGGTACTTATGCTTGCTACCAAGTTGATTTTAAATGCAAGTTGATTTTGATTGAAAACTATAAAAATGATTCCTAAAAGCGCATTAAAACTTTGAAAAACTCCCACAAAACTAAGAATACTTAAAGTAGTTGCCATAGGTAACCACTTATCCCCAAATATAATAGTAATTATAGGTGCTGAAAAAACTGCAACAAAAATCATAATAGGAGATATAAATAATGCAATTATCCCAGAAGTCTTTAAATACATTCGATTAACTTGATCTTTATCATCTTGCATTTTTGACCAAGTTGAAAATAAGACATCTTTAAGTACAATAGAAATATTAGCTAAAGGTAACAGCATAATAGTGTATGCTCGATTGTAAAAACCCAAAGAGGTCGCTCCTATTACTCGCCCGATAAAGAAGTCGTCTGTATTCATACTTAAATACCATAAAATGTAATTTCCTGTATCTGGAAGACCTAGTTGAAGCAGAGTACCAAGAGATTTTTTTGAGAATAAAAATTGAGGTTTCCACTTGACAAAATAGAAAGTGCCAAGGCTCGTGATTAAAGTCCATGACAACATTTTTCCAATCAAACTTAGGTAGCCCATTCCGTTCAATGCCATAGCTATTCCACAACTTGAAGAAACAATTAAGGCTACTAAATTTATTTTAAATAAAATTTTATAATGTAATTCTTTTCTTAATAATGCGGTAGGAACTAACCCAATTGACCCAATAATAATATCAACAGCAAACCAAAATGAAACTTGATCTAAAACAGTTTCTTGATAAAGAATATTAAAAAGGTTGCCTGAGTAAAATAGAAAAGTTGAGAGTATGGTAGTCAAAAATATTTGAAACCAAAATGCAGTTGATAAAATCGAATCATTAAGTATTTTCTTTTGAATAATTGCAACGGTGAATCCTGCTCCTCGAATAATTTGTAAGAACTTCACAATGACAAAAACCATAGCAAATTTTCCAAAATCATCAGGAATTAACCATCGCATCAAAAGAAATGCAACCAAAAAATTAATTCCTTGAGTAATCAATTGGGATTTAAAATTCCAACTTAAACCATGTACTGTTTTATTGATTAATGTTGACAGTCTCTTTTGTATTTATTTGATTAACAATTTCGCAAATTTGATTGGCAATAATTTCATTGCCTTGCTTATTCAAATGACAGAAATCAAAGTATAAAGGTCTCTTCTCTTTATCAAAAATTTCAGTAAAATCATAAATCCAATCATAGTTTACAATTTGCTCCCTCAAAATCCTATATACAATCTTGAAATTTTCTTCTAAAAAATCTCTTTGTTCTAACTCCAAATGACTTTCTTTTGGCTTATCTGTAAAAATGTTAGGTTGCAGAATTGCAATAAATTGAATGCCGTTTTCCTCTGCTAATTGATGAGCAATCTTCCATGTATTTATTAAGTGATTTGCTACAATATTCGCTCTATTGATATCAGAAACACAGCAATGAAGACTAACAGGCGGTTTTTAAAAAACTTTCCCATGTATTTTTTTTGTAACAATTAGAGTATTTTCAAAAAATATTTTAGTAAATAATTGCTTTGATAATCCAAATATTCCATCCTTCCCTTTGAAATAGCTACCTGTACTGTTTACAGTAATTAGTGCTTCTTTCATTTGAAGTTCTCTAAAATGGCTTAGACTATTTATTTGATTACTACAAAGATGATCAATATCATTTACTCCGTCATAAAATACCACTACATCCATCTTTTTCTCCTGAATTAAGAGATTGGAAAAAAGAGCAAAATTTTGCCTAGAATTAAATCCCGTTTCGCCGTTATTGATAATGTTATAATCATTTGTGCATTTCCCAAAAAGAGAGGGAATTGAATTGGAATCCTCGACCAATGCACCCCACATTGTTGAGCCTCCAAAAAATCGAATTACTTTTTCTGAGTCAGCATGTTGTTGGATAGTTATTCTATTTCCAATTGAGTCTATATTGTTGAATTGATTTTTGACTGGTTTCCTTTTCCAAGCAATGAATGGTTGATATTCTGTTTGTAACTGATTGAATTCTTTTTTTATATCTGAGTATTTATCATTTGTTTTGGAAGACAGGTTATCAAACTTTTGGTAGTATTTTTTAGTATAAAATTTAAGTATAAAATGACTTGCTATATTGATTAAAATCAACATTCCTGCAAAAGTTAAAATATTGATACCAATGGTTTTCCTCATTTTAATAGGTGAATTATCTAAATTTTAAGACAAAAATAGTTTATTAGTTTTATTTTTTATCAAAAAAAATCCTATCCAAAATTAATCGAATAGGATTTTTCTTATGAGTAAATTATGTTACCGAATAATCACTAATTTTCCAAAGTTATTTTTGAAAAACTGGTCTGCTTTCGTATTCAATTCTTCAAAACTCTCATTATTACTTTTCTTAATAACTACTCGATATAAATAAACACCGTTAGCTAATTTTGCTCCATACTCATCTGTTCCATCCCAGGCGTAAGTAAGATTATTACCAATATGTAATGGTCCCAATTCCTCTTGTAGAATCTCTCTAACTATTCTACCTGATACCGTCATAATTTGAATTTTCATATCTTCAGGTAATTCACTTCCTGTAAGTGTAAAAACAAATCTTGTGGAAGTAGAAAAAGGATTGGGATAATTCAACACTTTGGTAACTGCTGATTTATTTTTGACCTCAAAACTAATTTTATAATCCAAATCTCCTGACTGATTTCCCGTTTGATCTTGAGCTTGAATAATTAGATAGTAAGTTCCATCGACAAAAAGTTCTGGAGAATAGGCAATTTGAGCTTTATTTGAGTTATCTGAATTTCCAGGTAAGAAAATAAGTGTATCTCCATCCACAAAAATTTGGCGTACTTCAGGATCATTTGGCGACTGTAAAAACACCTTAACTAACTCAGGGTTATCAAGTGCTAAGAATTGATTTTCATCTTTTAAACTAACTTGTATATGAGGTCTGGAAGAAACTAAATCTCCGTTCATAATATGCACCCCATCAAAAGTAACATCAAGCAAAGGATTCCGCCGATCGGTTTCAACAAAGAAGTCAAAAAATCCTATATTATTAATTAGGGTCTCTTCTGCTTGATCATTACTCGGATTGGCTAAAACTTGAAAAGTATTCCGATTGGCAAAATTATAAGTGTCGTAATCTAATCTTGCAATAAGAGTATCTCCAACTTGCAAAGGCTTGAGTCGTTTAAAAATATTGGTTTGATTATTTCCTTGGTCTGTCATTGAAAAATTCACTAACAAACTGTCCATATCGTATCGTCCAATATTTTCAATAGCTACACTCATTTCTAACTTTTCTCCTTGCTGTAAGGTATCTTTTTGGAATGTAAAGTGAGCAGAAGGATTCAATGCAACTTCAGGAATACCCTCATAGAATACTCTCCAATAATCAAGCTGTACTGTTGATTTTTGAATCGTATCTTTTGAATTAAATCTCAATTTTAAATATGGAAATTCTTCTGCATTTATTTGACTTAAGGTAGTATCTGTCGCAGTAGTTTGTTCGATTAATAACGAATCATTTCCATTAATATCTACTCCTATTACATCCATAGAAAAAATATCAGTTGGAATATTATCTAAAGAACTTGTTTTCCATTGCATGGATTCCCAACTTCGAGCTGGGCCAATCAAGCTAGAGGTGATATTTCCTTGATCCCAATTCCCCGGTATACCTAGTTGACTAACAATTGCATCTTCTATATTAGCAGCTCTAATCTCATCTATTACACCCTCTCCTTTTTTATATACAAGTATATATGGTAACGAGCCAAGTGTTTCTAAATCCTGAATTTGAGTAGCACCTTCTGCTTCCAATACATCAAAAATATTAGTTCCTAAGATCGCATCGTCAGCAGCCCATTCTTCAGGGTCGTAAGAGAATCCTACTTCTTGAAAGGTCATAACTATTACATAGTAACCATTTGGAATAGCATTTTGTAAAAAATTTATTATTTTTTCCCTATCACTTGTCTCATTAGTTTTGAAGGGAAATATTTTTAAATTACTAGGCCAATAATTAACGGTTCCATATAAACTAGGATCATTAACCCATGGAACAACATTAACAGTATCAATTACAGCAATTCCCATTCCCGCTGCTAATCCCGAATACAAACTTCCTGTCCACCAACTCCCAAAATTATTATTGATAAAATATCTTGGAGGAAAATCATAAGGAGCTTCAATAACCTGATTTTCAATCCTTATATCCTTAAAATCTGTTATATATTGAAAATTTCGATCTTCTTTCAAATTCATATTAAAATAATCATCTTCCAAAAATTGGAAATAATGAGATTGATTCCACCCATTACCTGCTCCATCCAAATAAACAAAAGAACTTTTCCTCCAAATAAAACCACCAATAGTTGGGTCTTCTTCTGGACTCACCCTCCAATAATAAACTTGATCGTTTTGATAATTAATAGTTGGAGTCCATTTGACTACTCCTCCTTTTTGGGTAATCTCAGTTTTTTCTAGAAAGGGGCTATCAAAATTTTCGGTAGTATCTATTTCGAAAATATATTTTTGATCGTCTAAAAATGGGCTAGAGGTGGATGCTTTTAAAGTTAGGTTAGGGGCATCAACAATGCTAAATTCTTTTGGATATACTGGAATAATTTCATTAGATACAAATTGTACAATTACCCCTTCACTTCCTGTCGAATTAAGCAATTTATTGTTTTCCTCTGCTATTGGATCTGGTAATTCTACTATACTATTTCCTTTGTCAATTTCTATAGAAATCTTATTCGCACCTAATGCTCTACTTCCTAAAGTTGGAACCCGATATGAAATGGTTTTTTTAAAAAAAGGTGCTTGAATACTATCGCTTACTAAATAAAATGGTTCCCCATTAGGTAATTCCTGAAGCACTTCAACTAGCATTTTATTATTTGATCGTTGTCCTAAATTAACTACTTCAAAACTCATATCAAAGCTATCTAATTGAACACTAATTGGATTAGGTTCAAACTTCACAGAGTTACTATTAATCACATAATCAGGTCCATCACCAACTTTAACTCTTATCGAAGGATCTCCATGCAAAGTCATAATTCCAGAAAGATAGCCAATCGAATTATCTGCATTTTTAAGTGCAGCTTTAGAGACATCTCCTATTCCCATTCCATATTGAGTATCTCCTAACTGTCGATAAAATTCATTTCCAAATGTTCTTAAAGTATTAGAAAATGAAACGCCTGTAGAGGCAAAAAACACAATCGCTCCTTTTTTCTCAGTTAGAATAAAATCTTCACTTACTCCTTTAAATTTTGTGTGAATTTGACCTGAAAAACAGCCTAAAGAAACCATTACAGGAAATCTACCTTCGTTATCGTAAGATTCTGCATCATCAATACTAAAATCAAATCCAGCTAACGAAGCATGACCGAAAAGAGTCAATACCGAAATTCCTTCATTGATAAAATTAGTTAATTGATCAGAGATCGATATTTGAACTGGATCAGAAGTTGTTTTATAATATGAAGTTACTTCTGCTCCAAATTTACTATTCTCAATAATAGATTCAAACCCTCCTAAATAACTTTTAAAAAGTGGTTGCTCCTGAGTATTTCCTCCTCCCAAATGTAATATTCGTTTTCTCCATGCACGATCCTCTATGGTTTGCCCTGGCTGATTTTGATTACTTTCTTGAGCGATTACTTTTTCCAAATATAATCTTACATCATCTGGCGTTTTGGCTGCAACTCTTCCAATAGGAATAATTGGATAACCTGTAACATTAGTGGACATTAATAAATTATCTCCTCCCCCTCTTGTACCAAATGTGGGAACATGAAACGTATTATCTAAAATTGATTCATTTAATCCATCCACAGTTCTGATTTCCTCATACGTCCTTCCTTTTCCTATTATGAAAATATATTTTGGGTTACTCCACTCCTTTTTAATAAAATGTCCAAAATTACGAATCGAGATACTATGTCTGTTTACTCCATAAGCAAACTGATCATACAATTGATTCACATCTACAACTGTTGTATTATAATTTCTTCCATCTGGAGAACTTCTATAGTTAGCATATTCTTCTACCCAGTTAGTTCCTCCTGATTGTGTATTATTAAAAAGTTTTTTGTTAGAAATAATTATAAAATCATCATCTTGTTGGGTATAGTCAATAAAAGAAATTTCATTTAAACTATTTACAGTTTTGATACCTGAACTGGTATTCACTAATACTAATTTTCGCTCTGTTGTTGAAGGTGGTAATGCTATTTCTATTTGTCCAGCTGAAACACTTGTTTCAATTCTAATTTGATTGGTCAAATCGTAAAGAACTGGATTCATATTTCCCACATCAAAATTACTTACACTCAAATATTGAACACTCGAGGATGCAAGCATAGAAAATTCAATAAAATCTTTACCACCAAAATCAAAAGACCGTGGATAAGTTAATTTGACAAACGCTACTTGCTGCCGATCATTGCCATTAAATAGTCCTGCAAAATCTACTGCAACTGATGCTCCAAGTGTATTTGTTACAATCTCAAAATCATGTTGAAGTACTTTGGCATTTGAAAATTGATCCTGAGCTAAAACATTTCCATTAAAACTAACTGTTTGATCGTGAGTAGAATTTTGATCTGAATGATTTAAAACAGCTGTTCGAGTACTTAATTGACTATTTGGCCCTGTGGAAAGTAAAGCTTCAGGGCTAAGTGTTACCGTTTGATTTGTTGTTCCTGCCCCCACAAATCCTTCTGACATGCCAAATTCAGAATGATAAACTGATCCTGGAAATCTCTTTTTACTAAATGATTCATTTTTAATCTCAGCAATAGTATAAAAACAATACGGTTCAGGAGTAGCAGGTGCACTACCCAAATCATTTGAAATATTATCAAATCTTGTCGTTGAAGGCAGATCATTCCAGGTCAAAAAATAAGCACTAGAATCAGAGAATAAACTATATTCAGGATTGGCCATTTCTAGTTGAGGATTTGGAAATAAATACTCATCCAAATCACCTCGATTTCTTTTTCCAAAAAATTCTATATAATCATTATTTCCAAAAGAATTATTAGTACTCGTAAAAATTGATTGCTCTTCTCCCATGTAGAACATTCGCAATTGGTTTCCTTGAAGAATACTCATAGGAATTCCCTGATCCACTAATGTTTGATAATTGATACGATACAATCCATCTTCAGCAACCATTATTTTAAAATGAGATTGGTCATATTCAATCCATTCGTTACCATACAATGTATCTACTCCATTCCACATTTGGGCAGATGCAGTAGAAAATAAAAATACAAAAGAAGTAATCAGAGTTGTTATTTTATTCATTGTAAACGTTTTAATAAACAAGTTTTAAAGCCTTTTTCTAGAGAACAAAGTATGTTAATTAAATAGTATATCAAATATTGAGCCTTGATTTGAAGGTCTTGATTATCAAAACATTGAATCTTTAGATTTTGGAGAGGAAGCTATCTAATTGCTAACAAATTTAACCATTTGCTAACTTTTTTACTGTAATAACAAATACATTTTTCGATTAATTCTAAGAGTACTTCTAAATTTTTAATGTCATTTCATTCAAAATGATAGATATTTACTAAATATGAAAAACTGCGTATGTACTCATACTATTTTTGTCTTTGGAATGAAATATAAATAAATATAGGTTTTTGGGAGAGAAATTTTGTTCTCGTTTTTTGCATTGAAAGTGCGATTTATGTTGATATAATGAGTATTTTCAAAGTGAAAAAGGAGGGCAAAATATCCTGCCAAAAACCTATAGTTATTTGTTTTTCATTCCTTTGGAACGCTACATTAATAATTTAATAGCGAATAGTATCACCTATCATTTTAGCTAATTTGGTAGACCCTTCTGTAGTATAATGTACATCATCAACAAAGTAATCCAAATCTTTTGGAAGATTTTGTTCAGCGGGAACAAATTGAACTTGATATTTTTCTGCTACTTTTTTTGTAACTAAATTATACGTATCCATTGCTTTTGCAAGACTTCCGGAACTTGGATATGCATGATCTTTCTCGCAAAAAGTCCTATCCATCCAGAGTGTATTTTGAGTAGAAAAATCCATATCTTTCTGATACAAATATCCTTGTGAAACTAAAATTGGTTTCGCCCCATCTTTCTGAATTAAATCCACCAACTGAGATAAATAATCTTCAAAGTCTGTTAAAGAAACAAATTCATTAATTTCAAAATCTCTTGGTTTTAAATCTTTCCCAAACCAAATTTTTCTAAAATTATTATATAGAAATTGAAAAAAACTCTCAGGTTTTGCGCCATTAATACTTGGTCCATAAAAGTGAGAATAATCACTTTTATATTTCCCAATCGAAAACCTAGGTGGGGAAAAAGATCGGTACAAATCATTAATAGCGTGCATTACAACTACCACATCTGGGTCAAATTTTCGACAATAGCCTACATAATTTAGTAAGCTATGTTTACTTGTGTACCAACTCATTCCTGCATTTAAGACTTCATATTTTTTTTCTGTCTTCTGATCATTAAAATATTGCTGTAAAAAGGTAGGATATTCATAAATAGTCGTCGAACCACCAAGGCATAAAACTCGAATCGAATTTGTATCTCGTGGAGATTCAAAATGATAAACAGATGGTGGAATTTGTAAAAATGGATCAAATAAATGCTCCTGATTTGAGTAATAATAAATGTTGCCAACTGAATAAATCACCACCATTAAAAAAAAAGTAGGCGTCAAAGAAAAGAACAATTCTTTTGTTGTATGCTTTTGTAAAAAGCGATATAGTAAATATGGAATTACTACTAAACTTCCAAAACTCAACACAATCAAAAATAAAAAATATCCCGTAGAATTGCTTAACCTAACTGGCATAGAAGTACCCTGTATCCAAAATCCAGCTATAAATAAACATGCAATTCCAAGATAAATTAGAACTATTTTTTTCATTTTACACTTTAGTAATTGTACAAGAATATTTCGGGCAAAGTTTTTAGTTTTTAGTTTTTAGTCCTGCAACGATTCCCATTACGACCCATAAATTTCTAAAATTCAAAATATCCGTAGTAATCCCTTCAATCAACATTAAAACAATTATCATATACAGAGCATACATAAAGTTTGACTCTTGTACCGATGTGTGTTTTAGTTTGACTAAAATAAAATAAAAAATGAAAAATAGACAGATTAATCCCAAAATTCCATTCTCAGCTAACGTCCCAAAATAAACAGAATGAGGATCAACTCCCATCAACTTATTTAAAGCGGGGAATTCATTTTTATCTAATTTATACATCGATTGATTAAAATTTCCTGGTCCTACTCCTAATATTGGATTTATTTTAATTATTTCAACGGCACATCTTTTTGAAAAAATATAAAAACTTTCTAAAACAATAATTTTATCATTTTTAAATAAAATCTCGTTGGTGGAAAAAGGAGTACTTTCTAATTTTTTATTCCAATCTGAATCACTTTTAAAAAATAAAAAATGAGAGCTAACAATAAATAATAATGATATTAAAAAAATTGAAATAGGTTCTAGAAATCTATACTTTTTAAATAGCTCTTTTTTTCGAAAAATGATTAGTCCTATTCCCGAAATTATCAAAAGGAATGTTTTAGAGAATGTTAAAAAACTTGCTATTAAAATTATAATAAGTAAAATTGAATCTCTTACCCTTGTTGACTTTTTCTCAATAATTAATATTGTCAAAAAAAAAGCACTAAAAGATAATAATACAGCAAACATTGTAGGAGTTGGAGTTATTCCTTTAATCCGATAAATGGTCCCAAAGTAAGGGTAGTTTTCATAGGATGTAGCTAAAAGATTATTTTGGTTTGTACCCATTGCAACCATCCATCCGACTAGCGCAATGACAGAGCTAATCATTCCTAAAATGTAAAAGTTATTAATTACATATTTCTTAACCTTTGCTACATTCCATTGAGAAATGATCATTTTAAAAAGAAAATACACTCCAAATAAATAAAACCTTCCTAAAATCTCTAAGTAAGATGGCAATTGACTTTCATTCCAAAATGAAGAAATAAAATTTAATATTAAATATATTAAAATGACATAATCAATTTTCTCAAACTTAAATGAGAATTTTTTATAATTGAAAATTGAATACATCCCTGTGGTTAAAAATACAAATTCAGGAATTTGTACACGATGTCCTACAATAGGTAAATTGAGTAAACTCTGAAATCCTAAACTAATGATATAAAGAGTCATTAACCCTAATAGTATTTTATTTTCACTCATTTCAGTTTAAAAATTTAAGTGATTTTCTTCTCCAACAAATCCCCAACAATCAACTCCGAAGTATCCCCCTCCCCATACAAATTAACTTCAAAATCAACCTCCTCGCCCTTCACTTTTTCAAAAAGCGAAACAATCTCCCCCTTATTCGCCACCTGACACAAATAATTCACTTTGTGCTCAATCAACTCCACCCACTCCGTTTCATCCCGCAAAGTAATACATGGCTTCTTAAAGAAAAACGCTTCCTTCTGCAAACCTCCACTATCCGTCATCACCATCGAACAATTTTGTAAAAGGTAAACCATCTCCAAATATCCAACTGGATCAACTAATTGAAATTCAGGCTTCAAATCATATTTTTTAATATAATTTTTAGTGCGAGGATGAAGGGGTAAAATGACTGGCGTGTCTCGATGAATTTCATT
>Ga0079203_1001775_pt1 | contig 15292 bp, 10 predicted proteins | sample PorBlaMBantryBay_FD_68602 | JGI IMG/M metagenome (GOLD analysis project Ga0079203, IMG submission 68602) | Marine algae microbial communities from Bantry Bay - Bantry Bay, Ireland | ecosystem: Host-associated > Algae > Red algae > Blade | place: Bantry Bay, Ireland
GAATGAGTTAAAAATAAATGACCATAATTCGCCTGGAATCTTCTTTTATTTAATCGCCATTCCTAATAGCATTGAGCAATAATAATAATAATTTTTAAAATTTCCATTTTAAAGTCCGAATTATTTTTCCTTAAGTTTAGCCAATTCCGCTTTTGTTTTAGTAATAGCGTCCTGAATTTGGCTCAATTCCATTTGGGCATTTTTCAAAGATTCCTTTTCTTCCCTAATGAGGTTAGCCGTTTCCTCCTTTACCTGATTGAGTTGATTTTTAGCCTCTTGCTTAGCGGAATATACGGCATCCGAAGACTCTTTTTGAGCGGCGGATATCTCTGCTAGAGCAGCTTTTCTGGCTTCCTCCGCATCGTTCAGATATTGTTGTTTTTTATCAGCCGATTCTTTTCTGATGGCAGAAATCTCTTCTTTTGCTTTTTCTGCCGCTTCCGCCGTCTCCCTGGAATAAGCTGCTTTTTGTTCTTCCATCTCTTTTTTAGCCATTGCGATAGCCTCCGTAGATTGTTGTTTAACCGCAGCCACCTCGTTTGCTTCTTCCTCTTTTATTTTTGCCACCGAAGCAGCCCGTTCTTCTCTGGCCTGCAAAATCGCCAGTGCTGTTTCTTCTATCGCGGCGGCTTCTGCGAGCTTGGCCTTCTGGATCTCGCTGGCCGTTTGTTCTTTAATAGCCGCAATTTCTGCCGCTGCATTATTTCTAGCCGTCACCACCTCATTGGCCGTTTTTTCTTTTTGAGCAGCGGCCTCTTCTTTTATTTTCAGAATGGCAGCAGTTTCTTCTGCCCGAGTAATCGCGATATTTTCAGCAGCTTTTCGTTTTGCTTCTGCCTGCTCATTTGCAGCATTTTGCTGAGCGACCACCGCCTCTTCTTTTGCTTTCGCAATCTGATTGGCCGCCATTTCACGAGCCTTCGCTACTTCACTGGCGGCATTATTACGAGCAGCCTGTACTTCTTCGGCGGTCATTTGCTGATTTTTCTTTTCCTCCTCTTTTACTTCGGCAATCTTTGCGGATACCTCTGTCTGTATTTCCTTAATTTTGTTTTGAGCAGTTTGTTGACTTTTGGCGACATCAGAGGCATAAACTGTCTTGGCTTCACTTGCTTTTTCGTTGGCCATTTTCACTTCCGAAGCGGCTGACTCCTGCGCTATTTTTACTGCTTCTGCTGCGCGTTGTTTGGCCAACGCTCCCGCTTCCGCAGAACTCGCTTTTACCGCCGCTTCCGCAGACTTTGCTTCTTCGATCGCCATTTTCAATTCCTCCTGAATCCTGGTCATTTCCGTTTGTGCTCTTTCCTTGGCCGTCGCCATATCCGTTGCTATTTTAGTTTTTTCCGCTTCTGCTTGTTCACGGGCAGCAGCCACTTTGCCGGCAGCCTCCTGATTAATTTCAGCGATGGTCTGTCCGGCACGGTTACGAGCGGCAGCTACCTCTTCGGCCGCCGCTTGCTTTTCAATATCCGCTTTGGCTTTAGCCTCGACAATTTCCTGTGCAGTCATTGCTTGGGTATCCGCCACTTCTTTACTAGAATTCTGTTTGGCTTCTGCCACTTGTTGTCGTGTATTGCTGATTTCCTCAGAAGCTTTTCTTTTGGATTCGGCTACTTCGATCGCTGAAGCCTCCTTTTCCCTCGCAATATTTTCTTTGAGATCTGCTATTTCCGAAGCCGCATTCTCCTGAAGCAGTGCTTTCTCTTCCGCTCCCTTTCGACGAGATTCGGCCACTTCAAAAGCAACCTTCTCCTTTTCCAAAACCGCGTTTTCTTTAATTTGCGCCACTTGTTCAGCCGTTTCTTCTTTCACTTGCAAGATTTGCTGGGCAGCTGTTTTTTTGGAACTGACAACATCTTCCGTCGTTTTATTTCGTTCTTCTTTAGCCTTTGCTCTGGCTTCTGAAATTGCGTTGGCCGTTTCTTCCCGAATACGTGTCAATTCCATCTGGGAATTTTCTCTGGCCGAAGCAATTTCATCACTATATTCTACCCTGGCCAATTCCAGTTTTTCTTTAACTGCTTTGATTTCAAGTGCTGCCTTTTCCCGGGCAGCAGCCACTTCCTGTGCACTTTCCAACTCTGCCTTGGCTACCTCCGCGTCCGCTTTCTTACGACTCTCTATAACATTACCATTTATTTTTTCTATCTCCTGATTGGCCTTAGAGCGTGCATCTTGCACGGATTCAGCTACCGCTTGTTGAGATTTTCCCATTTCAGCGCTAGATTTTTCCCGAGCTGCCAATACTTCCTGAGCAAATTCAGATTTTTTCTGGGCGGCCTGTTCCCGGGCCAGTACTACTTCATCTTGTAACTGACTTTTAATCTTATCTGCTTTATCCCGCTCCAGTTGTATTTCAGCACGTAGCTTTTCTTTGATAGAAGCCAATTCCTGTTTTAAATCTGCCAGCTCTTTGTCATTAAGTAAGCTAACATCCGTAATTCGACGGCCACCACCGGAAGAAGTAGAACTGATCGGTGCCCCGGAACTTCTGCCACTAGGCTTTGCAGAAAAATTATTATTGGTCAGTTTAACATCTTTTACTTTGCCCCGGTCCAGGGACGAACCAAAACATTTTGCCAGATTTTTAAAGTCCGCCTGTCGATTGGAAGTTACCGTTAACTTCAACATCTTATTTGTTACATTATTACGCAAATACAATGTATTTATTTGTGCGTTGGAAAACCAGTCAATCGCTGCCATATCCAGCTGAAGCGTATTAATAAAAATGGGGGTATTACCCGATTTTTTTACTTCCCCCATCTCCATAAAGCGATAGCTCTGCCGCTTCTTACCACTATCCATAAAGATGATTTCATCATCCTGATTAAATTCTACGCCACCATTTGAGTATACCTTGGCCACGATTCCGCTATTAGTAGTATTAAATTCAATACTATAACTGTAAGTACCTCTGATAACGATGGTTTGGTCTTTAGATTTTAAAATCTGAGAACTTCCCAGCATTTTATTTTCAACGATAAGCCCGGCGCAGTTTTGGGACTGAACCAGATAATTGGAAAAAAATAGAAAAGAGAAAAGGAGGATTGATAGACGCATAACTTGATTATTTTGCACAATATAGTAAGAAGTTGTCTAAATCAAGGTAATCCAATGAATGCTTATTGGTAATAAATTAAACTGTTAACCATAATACGCTAATTATGTAACTGAAAAACAGAGGTTATAATCGTGAAGTTCTCTAAAAATAACAGCGCACATATTACCTTTTGAAAGGAAACGAAAAGCATCACCTTTTTGCTGCCAGTAAGTATAAAATTGCCATTCTGATGGCTACGCCGTTCTCTACCTGTTGTAAAATAATAGAATCGGAGGAATCGGCCACCTCACTAGAGATTTCCACCCCGCGGTTGATTGGACCAGGATGCATGATAACGATTTTCTTTCCGGTTTTATCAATAACATCCTGATTGATACCAAAATACTGTGCGTATTCTCGAATAGATGGAAAAAACTTGATATCCTGACGTTCCAGTTGAATTCTTAATAAATTCGCAACATCACACCAGGCCATCGTTTCCGCAACGCTATAGCTGACCGAGACCCCTAATTTTTCAATATATTTGGGAATCAGGGTAGGAGGTCCGCAGACCCGGACTTTGGCACCTAATTTTTGTAAACAAAAAATATTACTTAGCGCTACCCGTGAATGTAGAATATCCCCAAAAATGGCAATTTTCTTTCCTGCCAGGTCTCCGACTTGTTCCTGCATGGAGTAGGCGTCCAGTAAAGCTTGTGTTGGGTGCTCGTGGGTACCGTCTCCAGCATTGATGATATTGGCCTCGATATGTTGTGATAGAAAGTAAGCAGCGCCGGGCGCCGGATGCCGCATGACGACCATATCTACTTTCATGGATAGAATATTATTCACCGTGTCGAGGAGCGTTTCCCCTTTTTTGACGGAAGAAGAGGAAGCAGAAAAATTGACTACATCGGCAGAAAGACGCTTTTCTGCTAATTCGAAAGATAATCTGGTGCGGGTAGAATTTTCAAAAAATAAATTGGCCACCGTCACATCACGCAAAGAAGGTACTTTCTTAATCGGTCGATTGATGACTTCTTTAAAATTTTCGGCCGTTTCGAAGATTAAACGAATATCCGCTTCGGTCAAATATTTTATACCTAAAACATGTTTGGTACTTAGCTGGGAGCCCGTCATTTTTCTCTTTTTGAACCAAATAATAAAACTTTGTCTGTTCCTGTTTCCTCGGCCCACTCTACTTGCACATACGCTTCGTCAATCGAATCTACCGTAATGCCTACATAATCTGCCCGAATGGGAAGATGCCGATTAAACCGTCGGTCTACCAGCGTAAGCATTTCTACCTGAGAAGGTCGTCCGTGATCTTGTAGTGCCGACATAGCCGCATGAATCGTCCGTCCAGTGTAGAGCACATCGTCGACCAGAATTACTTTTTTATTTTCTAAATCAAAATCTATGGAAGTCTTGCTTGGCTGGAGCGGTTTTTCGCGAATCCGAAAATCATCCCGATAGAATGTAATATCAAGATTACCAGACTGGATATTTTCAATATTTAAAATCTCCTGTAGTCCTTTACGAATACGATTGGCCATGACTACGCCACTGGTTTGAATGCCTACCAAACAGGTATCTTCAAAGTTGTCGTAGTGCTCAATGAGCTGGTGACAAAGTCGTTCCAGGGTGAGGGAAAACCGCTCTTTTTCGAGTATGGTACGGCCTTTTTTCATATGGTGGCAAATATAGGGAATTGTTTTGAGCTGAGGTGGGGATTTTTTGATGGAATGATTTTAGGTGGTGTTCTTGAAGGACTTTTTTGGGGCTTTCCTTTCCTAGTTGTCTATTTTTTGCTTGGAAAGTTGAATCTACTTTAGAGCGCCTCTAAACAAACAACAACTTATGAATCGAGTTTTCTTTCTCTCAATCTTTTCCTTGTAATGCTGTAAGTTTGATGTAGATAAATTCTTTGAATTTTTAAATTTTTTTTTGCAGTTTTGGGTTTTGGTGGTTTAGGGGTATTGACCTTATTCCAAGCGACCAGGATGAAGGTATTATTCGAAAATAAGGGGTTGATAATTTTTCAGGTTCTATTCTTATGGCATTTTTTAGGATTATTTTTTTACTTTAAATGATAAAAAAGTATCTTGCATCAGATTCATGAGCAGCTAACCCTTAGCAACATATTGAAAATCAATGAATTATGACTGAAATTACCGCAAGTTTCCAACTAGAGGTCAGGTATAAAAATTTTTTAAATTTTTCTAATTCGTATAGAGACTTATTGGGACCTTTTGTCAAAATTGCAGATTCAATCAAAATTACCCAAGCAAATACGTTGGAAGAAAAAATACATTTTCAATTTGAAGACGCAGGTTATCAAATAATTGCTGGTTGGGATAGGTTAGTATTACATGGACAAGGTGATTTATCCCTTTTTACACACAAAAATTCTCCGATGGAGATGCCATTTATGGCAATTCTTAATAAATTAAGCACTCAGGAAGGATTCGGACAAATTAATAATGTACTGTTTTTAGCTATTTTTGCGAAGGAGTCGAAAGAGTCGAAAGAAAAAATATTAAAGAATTTTCAGAACAAATGGTTTAAAAATGATATTTCAGATATTACATCTACCCCTACTGATATTGCGATCTCTATTGTAGAAAAGAATACCAATAAAGAAATTACCGTTTCAACTGGACCTTATCTAGGTATTTGGGATATTACCAGAAGAGAAATTCAACCTTTTAATGTGGAAACACTAGGTAATCTTGATTTTTTAGGCTATGTAGCTAAAATTAAATACTTTGAGATGGTATCAAAATTTGATTTAAACTCGTTCAAGAAAATAGTAACATTCGTAGATGATAAAAAGAAAGTCGTATGGCAAAAAGTTCAAGTCTAGATAATATTCTCAAAAACAGTTCTTCTGGTACAAATACTTCGGAGGACTTGTCCAATCCTTCTGTAATTAAAATTAACTCAGCGGGTAACTATAGTTCTAGTGAAATAATAAGCGAAACTGCTAGCAGTTCTACTAGTTCAATTTACAAACTCTTAGAATTGGAAACCGAAAAGAATGATGCTAAACAATTCACTATCGAGGATTCAGGAGCGTTCGTTAAAGGAGTATTTAAATCTCGCGATTTTATTTTCAATGAAAGATGGGATGAGATTCAAAATGTTCAGGGAAAAATCATTTCAGTAGGTTCAGATACTGTAACGGTAGATTGTCTAATAGATATTGAATCTAACGAATTTCAATGTCGTGCTTTTCCCAAAAAATTATTTGCTAACATTCAACCGGAGTCTACAAAATTTATAATAATAAAAACATCTATAAAAGATGGATCAACTCGGATAGATCTTTATCCTGGAGAAGGACTAGTAAACCCTGAATATTTCGAAATTGAAGAAGACTGGGATTCATTAAAAGATAGTGGTCTAGATAATAAACTAACTGAATGGTTGGATTAACTTTTAAAAATGTTGGGCAAGGTGATTCTATCTTAATAGAATGGAAAAAGGAAGGTAAAAATAGAATTGGAATTGTTGATTGTAATATTTTTGAAACACACAATCCAGTACTTAAACACATCATTGATAACTCCTACAAATGCATTGATTTCATTATACTATCACATCCTCATTATGACCATTTCTCTGGTCTATTGGCCCTTATTGAATATTGCCAACAGAATAATATTCAAATTAAAAGATTTCTCCACACCTCAATTGTTACTCCTGACTACCTCAAATCTGCCTGTACCAGTATAGTAAACAAAAAGAAACTTCTCAAACTATTTAGCAAACTAAAGCAAATGGTTAAAGATGAAAATATTAAAATAAATACAATAGATGATAATCCAGATACTGGCATCAGACTATCAGAAGACTTTATGATTGAGGTCCTTTCACCATCATCCATTGAAACCGATAAATATATTAGAAGTGAGAAATTCCCCTTCGATGAAGAAATGGGTGGTAATAATCCAAATGCTAATTGGCTATCAACGGTATTAAAAATATCAAATAAAAATTACTCAATAATTTTAACATCAGATGTAGAAAAAAGTACGTTATCTCGTATTGGAAAAGTAAATTACGAACGTCTAAATAATTCTAAAATCTTAATAGCTCAATGTCCTCACCACGGAGCTAAGAAAAATTTAAACAAAGTATTCTGGAGAAAAAGAAAAAGACACGAAATAACACCAATTATAATTTCAGTTGGCCCCAATAAATACAATCACCCATCTGATCAAGTAATAAACTTTTTTGATAAAACATCTAACTACAAAATAATACGAACTGATCAAATAAAGGTTGGTACTGTTACAAAAAAAGCTCAAACTACTTCTGAAATACTAGATATATTTTCAATAAACACTACTTCAGCAACAAAGAAAAGCAACAGCCAAATTAAATTCAATTTACTTGATAGTACATTTCAACAAGTGTAATTTATAGTTTTATATGCCTTGTCCATTTGACAGGAGTTTCCCTACACAAATTTATAGAGCCACTAGACAGAGGGTCGAATGAATACGGAGTATTTACCTTTCTTGGGATTTTACCTTATCATCTATTTTTTGCTTGATGAGCTGTACAAGCACTTTGATTTTTTGAAACCTTTTTTGCGGGTTTGGCTTGTAGCGACTTAGCAAAGTAACATAACTCTAACTCTAACTCTACACGCTACTCCACCATCAACTTCTTAACCCCACTCCACTCCTCATTCCACATTTTCACATAATAAATTCCCGTAGACCAATCCGCTGGGATGGAGATATTGATATTTTCAGAACGAGTATTTACCTGGTCGGTGTAGACTTTTTGCCCTTGAACATTATATATTTCTAATTTGAAATTTTCTGGAGCGAAAGCAAAATTCAAAAGAAATTCCTTTTTTGCAGGATTCGGTTGTAGCATTATTTGCTGACTAAAATCTGGTAGATTGGTACCAACAATAAATTCTACAGAAGCAGGAGTACCAGCACTTAAGTTTAGATAACTTCCACTAGCCGTAGTTTCCAGGACAACGGTTCGAACCAGATAATAATAGAGGGCATTACCTGGAGGTGTATCGAGATAGGTAGTTCCATCAATCGGGGTATCATTTATCAGTTCGTAATCTCCAAATTGATCGGTTGAACGATAAATATTATATCCCTCAATATTCAATCCTCCTGCGGGATTCCAGTTGATGCGGACAGCTGCCGCTTCGTCCACCTGCGCAAAAGCAGAAGCTGGTGCAATAGCCATATGCATACGCAGTGTCGGATCTCCCATGAGCGCTACGTGTACCAGCTGTGGTCCGTTGTCCAGGTATACGCCACCATTGGATCGACTATTTTGTGTAGCCAATACCGAAGTTCCGATGGGTGCGCCAAGCGACATATGGTGAAAAGTCCACGGCGGACTTCCCGCCCAGCAATTGGTCAGTGTCAAACCAGAAGCCAATGGTGCTCTTAGAAAATTATTTGTATTGTCCCAATCTCCAAACTGACTGCCAAATAGCATGGTAAAAACAGAATTCAATTCAGCATTAGCAAAGTCCTGCGTCGTCCCGATTCCTTCGGCGCTAATGTGCGAACCACTGCCACAGCCGTAAGACCAAAGATATCCAGCAGTAGTAGACAACGTTGAAAAGTAATCTGCTACTAATATATTTTCGGCACCAAACATAGTAGAAAAATTACGCCAACCACTCGCCGCAGGTGCAGCGAAGGTATTGCCAAAATTATCATCAATTAACGCTCGACGTGGAATGTTGTAAAACGCGTTTCGGTAGAGATGATTTTTTTGAAAATACTTTTTTAACAATTCAACTTCAGAATCCGAAAAAGCGGGCATATCAAAAAAGTCTACGCGTCCTACTGCTAGTTCAACGGCCGTTGGAATAGAGTCCTGATCAAATTTTCCATCACCCGGAACGTTGTGGTTATAGGTAAATTGCGCGGAGGTATTGGTAACAACCGAATCCGTCCAGGTTCCATTTAATTCTCCGTAATAGACATCGGCGGCCCAGGCACCTTCGTGGTTTTCAAAATGTGTATCCGGCGCAATTTCTCCAGCGTAAGGAACGGTAACATGGCCAATAATAAAGAGTGAATTAATTTCCGGATTTTGTTGATGTAGCGCCTGAATTCTTGAACGAATATCGGTGACTGGCTCGGTGGTGGTGGCCGTTTCAATATACGTTTTCCAGCCATCTCGAACCAAATCCAGTTGTAAGCGATCAATCTCGGGAGCGATCGGTAAACGTACCGACTCCTCGATAAGCAAGATAATTCCACCCCGTTTATGTACTGGAGGTAATCGATTGCCCGCGTAGATATATCCATACGCTGGATTTTGTGCGATCAGCGTTCCAGGCTCGCCGGAAGTAAGGTAGATCGAATCAGTCGTTACTTCCCGAAGAACGTAAGAAGTGGATTGTGGGAACATATCCTGCTTGATGGTCAAGGTAAGTGTTTCAGTCTCTTCGCCATTATCACAAACCGTAAATTGAGTAATGTCTGAATTTCCAAAATCATCTCCGTACGCCAACTCCTGACCACAACCCGATAACCGATAATAGCCAAATCCAAAATCGCAACAAAGTCCGATATTGAATATGTCCGCAAATTCCAAAACAAAATCTGAACCAGCAGGAACCTCCACGGTTTGGACGATCAGGTCAAATTCATATTTAAAGACACCAAACTCTTTTGCTGTACCGGGAAATAGTTCTACGTCGTCAAAACGGGTGGCATCACCGGGTAGAATTGCGATGGGTTCACCCCAGGTAGTATCATTCAATTCTTTTTGGTAAATCCGGTATTCGGGAGCATCATTGTCTGCTGTCCATTTTAGGTAGAAATCACCGTTTTCGTTGACCAATTCCAGTTCAACGGAACGGTCCCGGGCATCTTGAGTGGATTGAGATAATAAAATAGTGGAATAAAAGCAGAGGAAAAGCAAGATGGAATAAGTACGCGTCATGGAATATCAATTTATTTATAATACCTCATTCCTAAGCAACGGTAATAAAGTATTCTTTTAATAATTCTACATAGCAAGTTAATACTAATTTTATTGAAAGGACAACAGTTAGGATCATTAAAAGAATAACTTATAACATTTGGCTGCTTAATTTGCTCCTACTCTTCATTGGTGAAAAACTCATTATGCTACGGCATAAATCGCATTCTGACATTTTTCTGAAAAAAGGATTTAATTTGTTTTCTGAAATAAAGGGCAATTCTTATCAAGATCGTTACCCAGGCAAGGCGAACCGCCTGAAAGGTCCATTCGATTATTTTTGCGGTAAGTACGAGTGCAAATTCAAGATTGTGCGTAATGCTGTGACAGTTGATCCGATGTCTTGTTATATGTTGGCCAGCATCCAAATTTGCGAACGAGCGTACATCACAATCAAAATCAAAGCGCGTTACAATCGCGGGTCTCCCGTCTGTAAAAGAGGTGGTAATTTGTCTTTTCCCAAAAAGAAAAGCGATGCCTTGGCCAAATTTTCGGAGTCCTTCCCGAATTTCGCGATAGAGCAGGAGTACAAAATTTCGTAGCAGCCGATAGATAAATTTTAAGCCTTTGACAATGAGTTGAATTAGTCTCGCCATTCCCCTTACAATTGAGCGCGCCAAACTCCGTACTCCAAAATAAACACGTCGCATTTTATTATTTACGCGATTTTTGTTTATTTCTTTAATTGTTTTATTTAATTCCTGGTCAATCCGTCTTTTCTGATTTTGAATATTAGGGTTATTGGCAATTTCCAATTCGTATTTTTGGACTACGGTTTCGAAATCATCTTGTTCTTTAAAGGCATCCAGAGAGTCAATCATTTCTGCAAAAAGATAGCGAATATTAAGTAACCAGGTACCGGATTGGGGATTGAGTTGGTAGAGGACAAAACGAAGTTTTAATACTTTTATATCTTTGTCAATCTCGCGAATTGAACGAAAAGTTCTACGCCCTAAATTACTGTCAATCACACCATTATAATAACCATTGGTCCATTGATGCAATTGTAACAAGCGTACTAAAAACTGGTTGTAAGGATGATTGAGGGTTTCTGAAAAAAGCGAAGCGTTTTCCCGATCTAATAATTCCCGGCGTACTTTTTCGTAAAATTCAGGTGCTAGATATTCTTTTAGTTCTCTCCGGAATCTACGGGGTATTTTCTCCAGTTTTTTCAGTAAGTGCTGATACCGCTTCGCCACCTTTTTCAGCTTTTGTTGTTCCTCTACCATATCATCATCAAACGCATCTACTATCGCTCTTTGTTTTTTTAATAAAATAGTCAAACCGTTTTCAATCCGCGTAACATGGCTTTTAAATTCTGGCGTGGTGGCTTCTTTCTCTTTTATTTCTTTATCAATATCGACCCGATCCGCCAGTCTGTTTTTGTTCCGTTTAATCGCTTCTTCCCTTTCAAAATATTTCTTTAGTAGATCTATTTTTTTCTTCGCACTGGAGATGGGTTTATCAAATTTATGCTGGAGGTGATCCGGTGCATCAGACTGCACCTCCAGAAGTTTCCGAAGCGATGATAACTGAAAAACAAGTTGACGTTCCAACTCCAGATTACCAGAAAATAAATCCTGCAAATCTCTCTTTGCTCTTTTACTTTTTCTACGAAGTCTCTTGTTTTCCCTTTCTAGCTCCTCCAGAAATTTACGCGTTTTCCTTAATTGTTTGATATCCACTTTATGATGCGCCAGGACGAGCTGTGCTTTTCGCAATTCTTCCCTTGCTGCGAGAATAACTGGTTGAAATTCGTTACTCGCCTGATGTCTCTGATTCAGGGCATCTCGCATTTGCTCAACAACGGTATTTATCTCTATTCGGAGTACCTCCACTTCGGACTGACGGCGTCGATTTTTCCGGGTAGTGGCGGCACGTGGTTCTACATCAGCTATGGCAATTCGTTTACCCTTCAGTTCTGTCAACGTAGATTTTATTTCTTCCAGTTCAACAGATTCCACTGCTATTTTCTGATCGGTTTCTTTGACAATTTCATTACGAAAACTTTCTTTAAAAGCGGTACGAGGACGATATTTAAAACAGACAATTTGCTGATCCAACTGACCGTGATCGTAAGTATTACGAATTAATTCTGGAATATCTCCCAATAGGTTGATCCATTGCAGAGGGGAAATTTGTAGCGGAATCCAACTGTTCAATTTGGCGATCGCAATATCCAGAATAGCAGGATCAAAGCGTTGCGGTTCGTCACCAGGTTTCCAAAATCCGTGCAACCGCAGCCGATAATAAATGACCCGAGAAGAGATATTCAGGCTACCCCACTCTGGCAATTTTGTAATTTGAAAGTCACCATCCATATCGACCAGCAGGTGTAATAATTTTATTTCTAAACTGTCCAGTTCATCGGACGGAGGAATGGATGGTTCGAGGCCATTTTCTTTTTTTGACAACCAACTGAGTTCATGACAAGCTACTCGAAACTCGGTTAGCGCAGACTGTACCGCAGACCGATTTTCTGTTTGTGAAAAACGAAGAAAACCCAGATCTACCAGTGGCTGGAGATAATCAAGCGGACGGCCTTCGAGGTAGGGCTCATATTGTTCACGCGGGATAAGTTGGTCGAGATCGGTGATCATTTTTTATTGTTGAAACGTGTTGTTTATTTTTAATCAATAATTTCTTTTAAAAAATGCAGAAAGGCCAACCGGGAGACACGAGCGGCAGCGAGCATTTCCAGATGGAGTTGAAATATTTCGCGTTCTTCGGGTGTCATATCTTTTTTGGTAAATAAAAGGGTGTCCTGATCAAAAGACGTGTGGGTATGAGCAATTACCTGGATTTCGCCCTGAACGGTGATATTTCCGGCCATAAAATCGTTTACTTTGTCTACGTCAAATTTTCCTTTTACGTCGATGAATTGGGAAATTTCTCCGTTTAGAGTGGTGACTTCGAGACTGGAAAAGTCTACGGCACCTTCTTTAATGGTTTCTACCATTTTGCGAAGTTTATCTTTGAATACAGACATAATTTTCTAGTTTTAAAAAGAAGTCACTGAAAAACTTCTAACTATTTGTTTTTCATTTCTTAAAGGTAAGAAAGTATATCCTCATAACTGACACTTTAGAAGGAAAAACTACGTAAATATACCAGTGTCCTGGGAACTAAGGAATTAGTTAAAAATAACTTTACACTTTTAACTGCTTTTTTTCAGCAACATTTTTGCTCTAAATATCATTTGACTACCAGTAAGATTTTCTAAAACAGTATTCCAATCATGGATGAAAAATTATTTATAAAAAAATTATACGACCAACACCGAAGTACCAAGCCAGGTATCCACCTGAGTACGGTTGGTGAATTGGCAGATGGGTTGATGAAATTGTTATTTCCTACGTTATGCGATAAAACGTATGAAAATCAGGATGACTTTGCCGTTGATTTTTTAAAATTAAAAACACATTTATTTCAATTGCTCAAAAAACTACCTAATCCGGAAGTTCCCATTGAAGAAATTCAAAGTAAATTTATAGACAGTTTGCCAGAATTAATGGAAGCCATGGAGGCGGATGCGGATGCGATCTTAAAGGGTGATCCGGCAGCGGTAGACCGAGTGGAAGTAATTAGAACTTATCCGGGATTTTATGCAATTGCGATCTATCGGATTGCGCATCGATTTTGCTCTTTGGGGACAGATTATATTCCCAGAATGCTGACGGAATATGCACATACCAAAACGGGCATTGATATTCATCCCAGCGCTAAAATTGGTCCTCGTTTTTGTATTGATCACGGAACGGGCGTGGTGATTGGTGAGACGGTAGAGATTGGTGCAGACGTAAAATTATATCAAGGTGTTACTTTGGGTGCCTTGAGTGTCAGTAAAGGGATGGCCAAAATAAAACGTCATCCGACCATCGGTGATCGGGTACTAATTTATGCCAATGCTACTATTTTGGGTGGAGATACCCGGATTGGCTCGGACAGTATTATTGGTGGAAATGTCTGGATTACGAAAAGTGTACCAGATGGTTCGCGGGTGTATTATCGGGAGGGGAAGAAAATGGTGGTCGTGGAAGAAAAAAGCAGGGGGTGAAGGTTGGCGTTAAATTTAATCTTTTGCTATTGAAGTTCCTTAAAGTAAGATTGACCAGATGTTTTTAATGGAACCTCCAGTGCTTCAGCAATCGTGGCGGCTATGTCGGCGAAAGAATTTCTAACACCAATATTTTTTCCTACGGAGATCTTTGGTGTGTAGGTTAAAACAGGAATGTATTCTCTGGTGTGATCTGTGCCGGGCGCCGATGGGTCGTTGCCATGGTCAGCGGTGATGATGAGTAGATCGTCAGGATGTAGAGCGGTAGTGATCTCCGGTAGACGGGCGTCAAATTCCATCAGAGAATTAGCGTAGCCGGTAACATCCCTTCGATGTCCAAAGAGCATGTCAAAATCAACTAAATTTGTAAAAATCAATCCGGTGGTCTCTTTTTTAATAGCCTGAATCGTCTGATTGATGCCTTCCTGATTGTTGGCCGTCTTGACATATTTGGTAATGCCTTTTCCCGCAAAGATATCCACTATTTTTCCGATGGCAAATACTTCTTTCTTTTGACTAACAATAGCATCTAAAATATTATCGGGTGGCAATACAGCAAAATCTTTTCGCCGACTGGTACGGCTATATGTTCCATTAAATCCTACAAAAGGCCGGGCGATCACGCGTCCTACTTCCATGTCTCCGGAAAGCATCTCCCGAGCTATTTTACAAATTTCATATTGTTCTTCAATTGGAAAAACATCTTCGTGCATCGCAATTTGAAAGACACTGTCAGCGGAGGTATAAACGATAGGTTGACGGGTTTTTACGTGCTCGTCTCCCAGTTCGTTGATGATGGTCGTTCCGGAAGCAGCTTTATTACCGATGGTTTTATGGCCTATTTTTTTTTCAAATTCGGTCATAAAATCAGCGGGAAATCCATCCAAAAAAGTTGGAAAAGGCTTTTCTAAAATTAAGCCGGATATTTCCCAGTGTCCGGTGGTGGTATCTTTTCCAGCCGATTGTTCGTTGGCTTTTCCGTAGGCAGCGGTGGGATTGGGGGTGGTTGGAATTTCGTTATTCGGATCAATATTCCCCAGGCCCATCGCAACCAAATTGGGAATAAAAAAATCTGGATGTAATCGCGCGATGTTGCCGAGGGTGTTACTTCCGGTATCATTATATTCTGCTGCGTCGGGTAGTTCTCCGATGCCTACGCTGTCGAGCACGATGAGAATGACTCTTTTGATCTTGTGCATTGTATAATT
>Ga0079203_1001789_pt1 | contig 15215 bp, 4 predicted proteins | sample PorBlaMBantryBay_FD_68602 | JGI IMG/M metagenome (GOLD analysis project Ga0079203, IMG submission 68602) | Marine algae microbial communities from Bantry Bay - Bantry Bay, Ireland | ecosystem: Host-associated > Algae > Red algae > Blade | place: Bantry Bay, Ireland
CGCGCCATTAGTACACAACTATCTTTTACCAACGGACTCAACCTGAGCGATAGCGAATTTTTTGACAATCAGGATTATGAAATTAAATTCTTTAGAATAGAGCCAACTTTAACTTTACAGCCTTCAAATAATTTTCGTACCATCTTATCCTATGAATACAAAAACAGCAAGAATAATTCACTGAATGAAGAGCAAGCTATAAAACAAGATTTTACCCTCGAAATGACCTATAATCGCACCACCACCACTTCCATCCGTACCAACCTTTCCTTTGTCAACGTCAACTACAACGGAGAAAGAAATACGCCACTTGAATTTGCTATTTTAGAAACCCTTAAAAATGGGAAAAATTACCTTTGGTCTATTTCCTTAGATCGACGACTATCCAAAAATGTGTTGATGAGTATCAGTTATGATGGTCGTAAAACGGGTGCCGCTAATACCGTTCATATTGGTCGTGCGCAAGTACGGGCTACTTTTTAGAATGGGAATTTTCCACAGCAACAGTGTACTAAGCCGACATAATATGAATTTAACTTTTGGTTTAAAATACTTCTTTCTTATATTTGTTTATTAAAAATTGCCCTTTTTCAACCCATTCTAACAAAATACCGTAATATGCGATTATTTCTCACACCTCTATTCTTGCTTTTTACTTCGCTTGTGATTGCACAATCAAGTGTAACCTATTGGACGCCAATAACAAAACAGGCGGTACCAGAAAATTTGGAACCGACGATAGTTCCAGCACAGTATGCTACTTTTCGACTTAATTTTCCACAACTCCAACAAGCGTTGGAAACAGCACCTATGGAAGACCTGACTAGTCAAAGTCTTGCAGGACAACAAATTGCGCTACCCATGCCCGATGGTCGGCTGGTTAATTTTGCGATCTGGGAAACCTCTGTCTTTCATCCCAACCTGGCGGCACGATACCCGAATATTCGCTCCTACAGAGGAATAAACCTGCAAGATCGAACTATGGCCGTAAGAATGGCGCTCTCTACACAAGGTGTGCATTTAGCATTCAGCAGCTCGGAAGGACAAATTTATGTAGATCCTTATGCGGGAGGAAATACCGAGTACTATCTCAGTTATTTTACACGTGATGACAAGGTGACACATAACACGACCGCTTGCGGATATGATCCGTCAACTATAGCCGCGCCATTTACACCAGCAGAACTTAGCCAACCTCAGGCAAACATTAATAGTGCAGGAGGCCCTGTAGAATTACGAGAATTTCGCTTGGCATTGGGTTGTTCTGGAGAATTTGCTGCGACACATGGAGGTACAGTAGAAAATGTGATGGAATCCTTTAATATCGCGATTAATCGCCTTAACTTGATTTTTGAACAAAACATGGCTACTCGATTTCAAATAATTGATAACGTCGAACCCATCATTTATTTGGACGCTTCAGATGATCCCTATCAGGATGGTACCAATGGTGCTCAGATGTTGCAAGAACACGCGATCAACCTCAATATATTAATAGGGGAAGATAATTTTGACCTGGGACATGTTTTTACCGGAGGTTGTTCCGGTGGACTGGGTGGAATTGCAGGTGGACAGATTTGCTCGGAATTTAAGGGGGCTGGCGTAACTTGTCATGCTAGCACAAATGTAATCGCTACCACAGTAGAAATTATGGCACATGAAGTAGGTCACCAATTATCTGCTGGGCATACCTGGAATGGATGTCCTCCCTCCGCTCAACAGTATGCTGCTGGGAGCGCATGGGAGCCAGGAAGTGGTAGTACGATTATGTCTTACTCCGGTAGTTGTGGTGTTGATAATAATGTTCAGAATAGTTCTGATGAATATTTTCACGGAGGAACGATCGATCAGATGTCAAACTATATTCGCAACGGTTTCGCTACCTGTGGTACGACCACCGCGACCGCCAATAATCTGCCCGATGTTTCGATCCCCGTTAGTGATGGCTTTCATATCCCAATTAGTACTCCTTTTGAATTAAATGCTATTGCTGATGATATGGATGGAGATGACATTACTTATTGCTGGGAACAAAGAGATGTCGGACCTTTCGGTAACTTGGGAGAACCAGAACTCAACGCACCTCTTTTTCGCTCCTTCCCGCCCCGTACCGCTTCTGATCGGATATTTCCAAACATAAATACGATTGTTTCCAATGGTAATGACCGTAGAGAAACACTTCCTTCTTATTCGCGCGATTTGAATTTTTCCTGCACGGTAAGAGATAACAACCCATTGATTGGAGGAGTATCGCAGGCTTATATCAGCTTTCGGGCTACCGAAGAGGCTGGACCATTCTTAGTAAGTTTTCCAAATGAAAGTACGACCGTGGAAGTAGGGAGTTACCAGACCGTCACCTGGGCGGTCGCCAATACCGATCAGGCACCAGTTAATTGTCAAACAGTAGACTTGTTTTTATCTTTAGATGGTGGATTTACTTACCCAATATTGCTAGCGGAAGGGGTAAACAATGATGGTGATTATGGTGTGGTAATCCCAAATGAAATAACGGATATGGCTCGAATTAAAATTAAAGCATCCGAGAATATATTCTTTGATATTTCTAACCAAAATTTTACCATCGTTCCTCCTTCTCAACCAGGATATTCACTAGCACCCTCTAGAGAAGAATTGTTAATCTGCCCTCCTGAAGAACATGAAATTATATTTACTACAGGCAGCTTGTTGGATTATTCAGATCAGATTAGTTTTAGTATAGATGATTTACCCGCAGGAGCTACAGCGAACTTTTCTGAAACTACTATCGCGCCAGGAGCAGCTACAACACTAAGCCTCGACCTTTCCCAAGTAACCGCATTAGGAACGGGTACATTCACCGTGACGGCAATGGCACCAGGACTGGAGAATACAGAACGAATAATTGAATACGAAATAATTGATACAGACTTTTCTGCACTGCAGTTGATTGGCCCGGCAAATGGTACTATCGGTGAAGAAGGTACGCCTACATATTCTTGGACTGAGTTGTCCAATGCAGATTTTTACGAAATTGAGATCGCCAGTAGTCCTACCTTCCACCCGAGCATCGTGATCGAATCGATTACTGGTTTGACCACAAATACCTATAACTCAAACGTTCAATTGGAAAAAGGTTTTCCTTATTTCTGGCGAATTCGAGCCGTTAATATCTGTGGCCCAAGCCCTTATTCTGCTACTTTTGCATTTCATACAGAAGTGCAATCCTGTGCAGAATTTGCCGCAACTGATTTACCACAACTGATTCCCAGTACTGGATTACCGACGATTACCTCTGTTATTAATATACCCAATGGCGGCAGCATAAATGATTTGAATATAACTAATCTCGTAGGAAACCATGATATTGTAAAGCATCTGGATGTTCAATTAATCAGTCCCTCCGGTACAAGTGCGTTGCTATTCGAAGATTTTCCTTGCAACAATAATGTCATCAATATCAAAATGGATGACGATGCGGCTGGCCCTATTCCCTGCCCAATGAACACGGGTGGTTTTTATAAAATAGAAGATATGGAAGGGTTGGCAAAATTCAATGGAGAAAACAGTACGGGAGACTGGACGCTGCGAATGGAAGTAATTAACACTTTTGGAGAAGGAGGAAGCTTTGATGCATGGAGCTTTGAAATCTGTGGTAATGTTGCCCTCAACGGCCCAGTACTAGTCAATAACGAAATACTTGAAGTACCACCTGGGGCTGCAAATCATATTCTAACGAGTTTGCTATTTTGCGAAGATGCAGATAATACACACGAAGAATTAATATACACAATAATAGAAGCGCCTCAATTTGGTCGAGTAACTCGATTCAACGCTGAGGTATCAGTAGGAGGAACCTTTACCCAGCAGGACATTGACCACGACCTGGTACGATATCAGCACGATGGAACGGAAGAGGGAACGGATACTTTTACCTTTACGGTTTCTGATGGAGAAGGAGGCTGGCTCGGAACGCCGACGTATAATATCGTGATTGATGTTGATGCGATAGTAAGCACTAGCGAGACCGCAGCAGATCAGCAGATTACATTGTCTCCCAATCCTGCTATGGATCAGGTACAGATTCAATTTAATACCGCGATGAATAACCTACAATTGACCATCTATAATATTCAAGGTCAGAAAATGAAAGAACAGCAGCTGGATATAGTCGGTGAAAATGAATCAATTGAAATGAATACTAGCGCCTTTGTCAACGGCGTTTATTTGGTCGAAATTCGTTCAGACCAACAGCGATTGGTAAAGAAAATGATGATTCAACGATGAAATTGATCTAAAAGTCGCTAAACTGGATTGAAATCTCTTTTCAATCCAGTTTTTTTTTGTCAATCCCCTTTGTGTTTATTATATTGGCGTCCCGACATAATTTCTTGTCGCTTTTTTCCTGTCCCAAAACGATACATTTTACTAGACGCGAAATTTTAGAACCTGGTAATCCCTGCCGACCAGCTGGATAGTGGCACCGGTTTTGCAAGGTATAGGTATAAATATTTATTAATATTTACACTTATTGAGAACCTAAAGTACACCGTATCGTGTATTAAACCCCAAGCCGAAAAACAAGTATTGGATATGGAGAATATTAAAGTATTGATTGCGGATGATCATCAGTTATTTATCGCTGGTTTAAAAGCAATATTAGGAGATAATGAGGAATACAATTGTGAAATAGTTGGTATCGCACACGATGGAGAAGTAGTTTTAGAAATGCTGAAAGAAAAAGACCCAGACTTGCTAATTCTTGATCTCAATATGCCCGAAAAAGATGGCCTGGACGTAATTGGAATAGTCCGCAGCCAAAACAAGAAAATCAGAATTTTAGCATTGACCGTCTACGACGAATCCAAAATCGTAAAATCCGCCTTCAAATCAGGAGTAGATGGATATATCCTGAAAAATGTAGGAATGGATGAACTTTGGAAAGCCATCAGTGAAGTCATGGCAGGACGTACTTTCTTGGGTAAAGGTGTTCAACTAAATACAACCATCGAAGAACTAAAACGAAAAATAGAGGCTCAATCTCGCTTCCCTTCGGAAGATAAATTTATCAAAAAATACAACCTTACCAAAAGAGAATTAGAGATTCTCAAACTCATTACTCACGCCTTAAGTAACAAGGAAATTGGTAAAGTCCTCTACATCAGTGACCAGACGGTCAGTGTACATCGAAAAAATATTATGCGAAAACTAGGCGTAAGTAATACCGCCGGGCTAATTAAACTAGCTTATGACAATAGCTTGATCTAAAGCCGATTTTTGTACCATTTTTTACTTATCTATTTGATTATAAGTCCATTTTAAAATCATTTTTAACAAATAAATCTAACTTTTTTGTTAAAAATACCCTAAATAGGGTAGGAATGAGACGCTAGGATGCTGTATATTTGCTATTGTAAACAGTTTGAAAGAACTGTGAGAACATATAGTAAAAACCGATTTAAGCATTTAACAACCCATTTTTGGATTTTATCCCGTGAACTGCGATATTTTTAATATTCTTTTCAATATTTTTAAAGCTAGTCAGCACCTTTATTTATCTTCTGACTTTTTTTAGGAATATTTATCTTACCTGATTGCACCCATCGCAGCTTCTTAAATAATGTTAAAATTTTGAAATCAGCAATGATTTCTGCGCTTTTGTATCGGTGATATTTTAAAAGCAACTTACTTCGTATGTCTAATCCTCATACGGACATAATAGTAACATTGTGCAACAAATTATAATCTTATGAACAAGAAGAGTTTTACACCAATGTATGCTCCTAACCGTGCGTACCAACCACTTGCAATCCCCCTTGCAATAAAGTCCCCCCGACCAACTTTCGTTGGCATCTTTTCTCACTTTTATAATTTGTTGGAAATGTTACACGTAAAATTTAAATTTTAAATTTTAGCGGTAGCTTCCCATGAATAAGTATCCCTTGCGTAAGCTTCCAACATGAGCAGCCTTTCGCAAACCAATTGTTAAATTTACTTAAGAACTACTGTTATATTTTGCTTTGCTATTATGGTTCGTTATGCCTTTTAGGCATAACTTACCATAATTTTTTCTTACTTTTTTAAAATAGTAATCAATTGACAACCAAGATGTTGCATCATATTAAAGGCAAATTTTTACAACTGGCTACATGGCTTACTGTACTAGGCTGTAGTGGTGCGATGGATGTCTTAGTAGCACAACCAATTTTCTTTTTTACCGCTCCTGAAGGAGTTATCAATATTGATGAAACCTTCGAGGTGCGATTTCGGGCCACCAATTTTACAGAAGTAGCAGGATTACAATTCTCTCTATCATGGGATCACGAAAAAGCTGAATTCTTGGGTATTGACGAAAATTTCCCCACGCCTGAGGTTTCTTTTAATGGTAACAATACCAGTAACGGTGTACTCGCAGGATTCTGGAATGACGCCAGCACTTATAATGTTCCAGATACAGCCTTAGTTTTTACTTTATCCTTTAAGGCCAAAGAAATTGGATTAATAGACCTTGAGTTTATTGATGACCCTACTACTACGCTGGTCGTTTACCATGTAAATGATCAAGTTTTTGAGGTCCCGATCACATATAGTAGTGATGGTGCAGTTTGCATTGGCAATAAAACGAGTACTTTTGCACCCGATTCTGATCTGAATCCAGTTTTTTTTCAAAATAATCCAAACCCCTTTCACAAAAACACGTATATACCTTTTGAATTGTCTAATTCTGAATTAGTCACGATAAAAATCTTCGGGATAACCGGAGAAGAAATTTACCAGTACAGCAACCAATTCAGTGAAGGTTTTCACCGAATTAGAATTTCATCTGAGGTCTTTCCGCACACCGGTACATTTATGTACCAAATTGCGACAAGGAATACTTCGATAACAAAAAAAATGATTTTAGTCAGATAATTTCGTCTAACATCTCAAATTCCAAGGATCGATGTTTAAAAAAATTACATTCTTACTCGCACTAGGATTCTTATTCCTAGGCCTCAACGTAACGGCACAAACGCCAGGATTTATCGTAAGCCCAGCTTCCACTTCCATCAACATCGGTGATACCGTTGTTGTGGCTGTTAGATGTACAGACTTTAACGATGTCATTGGTTTTTCCCACTCTATTAACTGGGATCCGGCTATTCTTCAATATCTAGCAGCAGAAGACGATGTGGTTCTGCGGGCATTGCCGCCTAACCGTTCTATCAACGAGAATTTCGTCGCCAGTGGTGATCTGATTTTCCTTTGGCAGGAAACCTTCAATACACCCACTACTATTGCAGACGATTTGGTCTTATACGATATCGTTCGTTTTACAGCAATTGGTGCAGGTACCTCGCCCGTAGAAATTTCGGGAATGCCGGCTGCCAGTAATATTGTGACGACCAACGGAGAGGCAACTCCGATAATCACCAATTCATCCATCACGGTGATTGACCCCAATACGCCCAATCCACCAGCTTTCAATTGTACCTTTCAGGATTTCGGCCTGGCCGTAATTCCTGACTCAGCTGCTACTGGTGAACAACTCTGCCTGGACGTATATTCCTGTAACTGGGATACGTTGACTTCCGTGCAATACTCCATTAATTTTAATCCAGCTATCTTACAGTTTGATTCTATTGGAAACATCAACATTCCTCAACCAGAAAACTTGTTTTTTAACGCCAACAATACAGATGGTTGGGTAGTCTCTAGTTGGTTGGATAGCTTAAATATGGGAGTAGACTTCCCAGATACCGTAGCGTACCAATTTTGTTTTACCGTCATTGGTGCCGGAGGAGAAATGGATACTGTAAGAATTACCGGTGATCCGATGGATATTGATGTTACCAGCCCCAATGTTCCTAATGGACAAAATATAGGGATGGAAACACAGGATGCTCCGATCGTGGTATCTGGTAATAGTGGTAGTGCGATTACAGTCGTCGCCGCTAACGTAGAAGGAAATCCAGGGGATACCGTTTGTGTCGCCATTACTACCCAAAATTTTAATGCCATTACTTCCTTTCAGTATACCATGGAGTTTGACGAAAACTTCCTAACCTATCACGAACTTCGCAACTTCAATCCTAATCTTCCCGATCTGGAAGCAGGCATAAACGATTCTCCGATGTTTACCAATGATGGAAAACTCCTCGTCGTTTATCCTACTCCTAATGGAATGCCTGTCTCACTCATGAATGGAGACACGCTGTACGAAGTATGTTATATTATTGATGCGAATGCTCCTATTGGAACCAATGCCCTTGCTGGATTTTCTGATGATCCAGTTTCACGAGGAGCGACAGAAAATATGCCAGTTCCGTTATTGTCTAATGACGGTAGCGTAAATGTTATTCCAGATAATAGTAATAGTGGAGATTTACAACTGACCATTCAGGATGCAGCGGTTTGCCCGGATTCAGTATTCTGTATGCCCTTTGTAGTCGTAGATGGTTTTACAGTAGGATCTGCCGACTTTACACTAGATTTTCCCGTTGCCAATCTGACTTTTGTTGGATTGCAAAATCAAAATCCTGCATTCAGCAGTAACGCTTCGCAATGGTCGGCCAACTCTCAACCAGGCTCCGGGTCTGCCAGAGTCGTACTTTTTAATAATAGTAACCCCTTCGTAAATGTTACCTTAAATCCTGGCGATAAAATATTTGATATATGCTTTACCGCAGGAAATACAGTGTCAGATAACACCGTAAACATTCAACCTGGATCAGGAGAGTTTGGTACGGTAGAGGGAGAAGTAATTGCACCGGTAATCTTAAATGATGGTATTGCTTCTATTACCTTTGATGCTTGTTCAGGAATGGTCGGTGACATTACCGTTACCGAAAATATTACTGATGTAGCTTGCAACGGTGATGCTACTGGGGCTATCATGCTGACCATAAATGGCGGCGATGGATCTTATGATATTATCTGGAGCGGACCAGGCGTCAATGGCGCATCCACGCCTACGATTTCCAACTTGGCCGCAGGTATGTATACTGTTAGTATCACTAGTGCAGATCGAGATTTTACAGAAACATATACCGTAGGTCAGCCATCCGTTATTACTGGTTCTACAACTTCTACCAATATCAGCTGTAATGGAGATAGCGATGGAACCATCAACTTGACGCCCGGTGGCGGAATGCCCCCGTACAGTTATTTATGGAGTAATGCCGCTACTACGCAAAATCTTGCTAACCTCGATCCGGGTACCTATACCCCTACCATCACTGACGCAAATATGTGCGAACTGGTATTACCGTCAGTTACGATTACTGAACCTGCCGTTTTGACGATAACGATTGACGACACAGATAATATATCTTGTTTAGATGGAAACGATGGTGCGATCTCTATCACCACCGCAGGTGGAAATGGTGGAAATATGTACAACTGGTCAGGCCCTAGTGTTAATGGACAAATAACAGAAGATATTAATAGTTTAACAGCAGGTAGTTATCGGGTAACCGTCACAGATTCAGAAGGCTGTACTGCTATTTCTCCAGTCATTACGCTTACACAACCTAGTACCTCAATGACGATTACGGTGGATAATGTCGTACCAGAAAGTTGTAATGATGGTGGATCAATATTCATCAGCGTAACAGGTGGTGCACCGATGTACACTTATGAATGGAATAATAATGTAGAGACTCAAGACCTCGAAGATGTTCCTGCTGGTGGTTATTCTGTTACGGTAACAGATGCTAATGAGTGTACGGTTGAAAGCGAAATAATTGTTATAGAGGCTACAGAGGATATTGTAATCAACAGTATTATCACGCCTCCTAACTGTGACTCAGAAGCGGACGGTGCGATCAACTTGACGGTTAGCGGAGGAACAGGTGATCCTTTCACTTATAGATGGAACGCTGCTGCGAATGATGCCGTAACGGAAGATGTTACTGATTTGACGGCAGATGATTATGTCATAACCGTTACAGATACGGGAGATGGTTGTACGGCTACCAGAATGTTTCAGCTAACGAACATGATCAATCTTAATATTCTAGAAGTAGAAAGTACACCGGCTGGATGTGCTGGAGCAACCAACGGTTCATTAACCATTGGTGTACAAGGGGGAAATGGAAATTATAGTTATGAATGGAATACGGTGCCTCCTCAGACTGATGAAAGTTTAGACAATGTAGCGGCTGGTCCTTATACGGTTATTGTTACAGATACAAATTCTGGATGTACAGAATCTGCTAATTTCACCGTAGATAGTGAAGGGGGAATAGATATAACAGCTAACACGATTACAGAGGCTAGTTGCAGTAATGCAGATAACGGAGCAATTGATATTGACGTAACAGGAGCTGGTAATGATCCTACTTTCGCCTGGAGCGATGGTCAAGGTACCATGGAAGATATTTCTGGTCTGGAAGCGATGGACTATACCGTCACCGTAACCAGTACCGACGGTCAGTGTACTCAAACGGCTACCTTTACAGTAGACTCCGGCGACGGATTTGAAATAGAGCAGGATGGAATTGCTCAGGCGACCTGCGATGGTGCCGAGAATGGTACTGTAAATATTAGTATCAATGGTGCAACAGGTAACGTAGTCTATCTATGGTCTAATGGTGAAACGACTCAGGATATCAATAATGCCGAAGGAGGAAGTACTGTTACGGTTACTGCTACAGATGAAACAACAGGTTGCGTAGAAATGGCCGATTTTGTGATTCCTTCCGGAAACGGTTTCAATATTGAATTGGATGATATTCAAAATGTAAGTTGTGGTGGTGCAACTGATGGAACTATTAATATTTCATTGGATGGTGCAGTAATGCCGCTTACCTCAATTGAATGGAACGGAGCGGTATCTGCTACAGAAGATTTAATAAATATTCCTTCTGGAAATTATACTGTTGTTATTGTAGACGGACAAGGTTGTAATGCGACAGCTACCTATTCTATTGAAGAGCCAGTACCTATAACGTTCAGCCCAGAGGTAATACCAGTATCTTGTAATGGTGAAGATGATGGAGTTATAACAATAAATCCGACAGGTGGAACACCTAGCTATGATTTTATATGGAGTCATGATGATGACCTGATAATCGGAACCGCTACCGATTTAGCGCCAGGAGATTATACCGTTACAATCACTGATTCCAGAAATTGTATGGTCGTTACCGATCTTATTACCGTTACAGAGCCGGATACGATTGTCATCACCGGAACGGTCACGCCAGTAAGTGGAACTGGTAATGATGGGGCTATTTCTGTAATGGCTACAGGAGGTACAGATGACTTTGTTTCTTATGTATGGACTGATCCTAATGGAGGATCGTTGTCTGGACAAATGATAAGTGGATTAATGGAAGGAACGTATACCGTAACCGTTACAGATACCGATGGTTGTACGGGTACCGCCATGTTCACGGTCAATGGTGCGGATGCTCCTAACGGTACCGCTACGGTAACGAATGCTACCTGTTTTGGTGGTAATGATGGAGCTATTGCGCTGACGGTTACAGGTGGATCAGGCGGATATTCCTATAACTGGCAAGTGCCTTCTGGCCAACCTGCTATTGGAAATGAGCCAAACCCAAGTAACCTGATCGCAGGTACTTATAACGTAACCATTACAGATGATAACGGAGTAGCTGGAGTCGTGAGTAACATAATAGTTGGAGAGGGAGTAGAAATTGATTACAACTTGCTAGACCTGCTATCGGTGTCTTGTCCGGGAGAAATGGACGGCGAGATTAATATCGAACCAACTGGTGGAGCTGGTGGGCCTTATGAGGTAGTATGGAATCCTGCTGTCAATGATCCATTTAATCCAACAAATCTTGCCGCAGGGATTTATACTCCGATCATTACAGATCTTAGTAGTGGATGTACCACTGAAGGAGATAATATTACCGTACAAGAACCTGATTCTATTAGAATCACACTGGAGCAATTAGTTGATCCATCCTGTGGTAATGGCGAAGAAGGATTAATTGATATTGATGTAACAGGTGGAACCCCTAACCCCAACTACATCTACAGTTGGGAAAAAGATGGAGCACCTATTGGTACTTCTTCAGATGAACTGACCAACCTTGCTCCTGGTATATATCGAGTAACAGTTACGGATTCCCGTAATTGTAGTGCAGTAGGCGGGCCTTACGAACTAAACGGAGAGGATGCCATTATCCTGCAACTGGATAGCATACGCCATGTACGTTGTGCAGGTATTGCAGAAGGTGCTATATTCGTTACCGTTTCAGGGGGTAGTGGAGCCCCAATGCCAGTATGGAAAAACGGACAGGGTGATACAATTAATACCGGATTTGATCTAATTGGTTTAATTGGTGGAAACTATACGCTTTGTGTAACAGACAATTCCGGTTGTTCTGAAACACTTGGACCAATCACGGTCAACGAACCGCAACCCATTACAGTGGATATGATTGATACAGATAATGCTACCTCCAGCGCAGATGATGGTGAAATTCGATTAATAGGAGTAGATGGAGGAACGCCCGATTATACCTATAGTTGGGAAGGTCCTAATAGTGAAATGTTCACCACAACAGATCCTACTTTATCAAACATTCCACCCGGCAATTGGCGGGTAACTATTACCGATGCCAACAACTGTACACTGGTCATTCCTGAAATTCTTGTAGAAGGAAGTCTCAATGTACAACCAATCATCACACCTCCCACATGTAATGGAGGTAACGATGGATCAATTACACTTGCCTTAATCAATTCTACTGATCCAGTAGAATTTGAATGGTCGGAATTTAATGGTGGTAGTGGAATTGTTGATTTTGCACAAAACCAATTCACACTCACAGCAGGAAGCTACAGCGTTACTGTGGAAGATGGCAACGGAGTAGTGGTAGTTGATACCTTCAACCTGTCAGATCCGGAACCAATTATAGTCTCTTATGATATTACGAATCAGACCACTTCCGATTGTAACGGCTTTATCAATACAACCGTATCAGGAGGTACTCCAGCGTATGATTACGTCTGGAATAATGGTGAGACTACTGAAGATCTATTTAATGTTTGTAAAGGATTATATGAAGTAACGATTACAGATGATAATGGTTGTATCTCTATTCCTCCAGCAGCGATTGTTACTGCCGGACCACTTAGGTTCGATAGCTTTAATCCACCAAGCATGGCTTGTGATGGAGGAGCAGTCGGAGATTTGACTGCAGAAGTATTTGGTGGTTGTGGCCCATATACATTTACCATCACCAATGGTCCGATTATGACCAGTAGTGATGGAACGGTTACTTTCTCTGGATTAACGCCAGGTATGTATGAAATCACTGTTACAGACCTAGCAGGCAGTACCCCTTTAGTCGCTACCTTTGAAATTGCCCCAACAGAAATTATCGTTCAATTAGATACTATTATCAATAATACTGGGCCCATAGGAGCATGTAATGGTGCTGTTAATATTTCAGTCTCTGGCGGACAACCGCTTTACACCTATCAATGGAGTAATGGCGATACAAGTCAGGATATATCTAATGTATGCGAAAATGAAAGTCCATTAAATGTAAATGTGGTCGATGCAAATGGCTGTTTTGTCACCTCTCAGGAATTCATTCTAATAAGAGGACTAAGCATCGACTTAGATGAAACGGATGAAACTTGTTTTGAAAACGAAAATGGTTCTATTATTAGTTCCGTAGAAGGAGGTAATGCACCGTACACTTATGAATGGTCAACTGGAGCAACAACTACTAACCTGACTGATCTTGCTCCAGGTAGTTATATCTTGACGGTTACTGACAGTCAGGGAAGAACAGTTTCTTCCTCTGCAAACATTAATGGTGCTAGTTCTGTAATAAGTGTAACGAATGATGTTGTCGTTCCAACGGGTGGAAACGCCAATGGTTCTATCACTCCCTCAGTGACTGGAGGAGGAGGTGACGAGGATTATCAATGGTTGCGCAATGGTATGGAATTCTCTACTGCACCGGCTGTAGCAGGACTAGAGGCTAGTACTTATACCCTTATTATTACAGATGCATTTAACTGTGTTTATACAGAAACCTTTGATCTGAACGGTCAGCCGTTTGCCGTTAGTTTTGAGGAAGGAAGTACAGGATGTCCCGGACAAGGGGGTGATCTCGGAACCCTGGAAGCCATCGTGTCTGGTGGATCTGCACCATTTACTTATAACTGGAGTAATGGCGTGAATACCAATATAATTGGTGGTCTTGCACCTGGAGAATATTCTGTGACGGTTACAGATGCTTCTGGTCAGATGGCTACTGGAACAACCACCTTGGCACCACTACAAGAAATTATGATTGACCTTACGGTTAATGAAGTAGACAATACGATTACTTCTTCCGTAAGTGGAGGAACCGCTCCTTATACTTATCGCTGGAATGATGATAATTTTTCTAGTACCCGCGATTTAGTTGGCGTACCTTCTGGTGCTTATACATTGGTTATTTCGGATGCGAATGGTTGTATCAATCAAGCTACAGTAGAGTTATTTGCCGGACCTTGTGATAAGGTGCGGAAGGTGATCTCTCCTAATAATGATGGATTTAACGATGAGTTTATCGTCACCTGTGCCAATCGTTTCAACGTAGAATTGGAAATCTATAACCGTTGGGGACAACTGGAATTTATGGAAGCCGACTACACCAATGACTGGCTGGGTACCGATATGGATGGCGCGAAATTACCCGAAGGCGGATACTTCTATGTGCTCCGTTATGAGGATAGTGAAGGCCAAACCCAGCAAATCAAAGGATCTTTTAACATTGTTTACTAAACGTATTCCCAGAACCGCATAAACAAAATAAAATGAAGAATTTATTCCTAATTTTTGCCGGACTGTTTTTATTACAATCAGTCAACGGACAAGAAGAAGCCGTATATCGTCAGTATTTTCTGAATCCGATCTTGGTAAATCCAGCCACAGTAGGAGCTGATCGGGAACATCATAGTTTGACGATGAACTTAAGGTCTGCCTTTACTTCTTTTCCTGAAACGCCAAAGACTTACGCGTTGAGCTATAACGGCCCAATTGGTAAGCAGATTGGATTGGGTGGATTGATCTACTCCGAAAATATTGCAGACATTACGCGCTTTCGCGCACAGGTTGCTTATTCCATGGGGATTGAATTCAATGAGGTAAAGTTGAGAGCAGGCCTGAGCTTGGCATACCAACGAATGTCTTTGTCTAACGACGTTACTTCAAATGATCTTTTTGATCCAGGTGATATGACGGTGATTGATGATATCAATGGTAGGAAGTTTTTTGA
>Ga0079203_1001798_pt1 | contig 15171 bp, 10 predicted proteins | sample PorBlaMBantryBay_FD_68602 | JGI IMG/M metagenome (GOLD analysis project Ga0079203, IMG submission 68602) | Marine algae microbial communities from Bantry Bay - Bantry Bay, Ireland | ecosystem: Host-associated > Algae > Red algae > Blade | place: Bantry Bay, Ireland
GATTGTTCAGCTATTTTAGCAGGCACTTATTTCTGTACCATAAAGATCAATGAGGAAATACATAACAGAAAACTTATAATTCTAGAGTAATAATTAATTTTAGAATGAATACCACGCCTACCTGGTTTTGAATAATCAGGTAGGTTTTTATCAATGAAATAGGTTTTTGAATTGCCGACAGATAAGCTTTATATCGAAAAAATGATATTTCAGGCAATTGCTAGATGTTTGGTTTGCAGATAATCTAATGCTTACTTATCTTTGTTTTGGTTGTAGACAGTTAGTATTGTATATATGATATATATAAATAATATCAAATATGCTAACTGATTGATTATCTGCAATTGAAACCTTAAAAGCCGCCAAGCAAATAAGTTTCTATAATTAATATACCTTTTGGTATTTACCTTTTTTGGTGAAATGCCTTTAATAGTTGAAACAACGTCAAAGTTTGTTTCACACATTCATAATAAATAAAATATTAATCTAAAAAGATATTACCATGAAAACATTAACTTTTTGTTCCAACAAAAAAAAACAAATTAGGATTTTTGCAATGCTTATTTTACTATTTGCTAATATGGGTTATGTAAATGCCCAAGATAATTTAGGAAATCATACAGCAACTCAAAACCTAAATATGAATAACAAAATTGTCGATAACGCTAGACATGTAGATATAAAAAATGTCCAAGAGGCTGGGGTTAGATTTTGGGGAGTAGATAGCTATAAAATTTCTATGTCAAAGAATAATGATTATAAGTATGGTCCTGTAAAAGATTACTCTATAAAGTGTAATATGAACAATAATCCAGATAGAGGCTGGACTTGGGGAATAGTTAATCAAGTACCTGTTGCTGCACTAAATACAGAGGGAACCATGCAGTTGAAAAATAATATGTACGTTATGGGGAATGTTGGAATAGGCAACAATAATCCTAAAGCAGACTTACACGTAGGAAATAGATTAACATTGGGCAACGGATATAATCCTTCAAATGATGAATCTTGGACCTGGATAGGTCACAACTGGTTATGGAATCAAAGTCTAGGTAGACCAGAAAGAGTAACGTCTGGTCCAGTAGCCACAGTTACAATGAATGGCAGAGCTGATATAGTATTTTATACAGCACCTACAGGAAATGCAGGTGTAAATTTGCAAGGTTCAATCGATCCGAAGCTTACAATAAAAAATGACGGACGAGTTGAAATAGGAGATGGGTATGGTTTAGCCAAAAGAATAGACGGAACTGATATTTCCAAAGATAGTTACAGACTATTCGTTGATAAGGGAATTTTAACTGAAAAAGTAAAAGTTGCTTTAACGACAACAGCTGATTGGGCAGATTATGTTTTTGAAGAAGATTATGATCTAAATGCAATTGAAGAAGTGGAAGATTTTGTAAAAGAAAACAAGCACTTGCCAAACATTCCATCAGCAGAGGAAATGGTAAATAATGGTTTAAATATAGCAGAAATGGATGCAAAATTATTGCGTCAAATTGAAGAGTTGTGGTTGCATACAATCCAAACGAACAAAAGAAACAATGACTTAGAAGCTCAATTAGAGGATGTAATTAAACAAAATAATGAATTGAGCAAAAGATTGGAAAAATTGGAAAAATAGTTTTTTTCAACAAGAATTTGGTATTCAATTCAATTTTTTTTGCAAACAATTATTACTCTAAAACTAAGAAAATGTTAACTGATAAAAATAAATTAAAAAAACTATTTCTATTTGCATTTTTTGCAATGATTGGAACAAGTTTCAATTATATAAATGCACAAGAAATTGTCATAGAGCAACTTTCAGCCAACAAGTTTCAATTTGATATAGAAAACTTAGCTGAATTGAGTTGTAGCTGTCCAGATAGATTCAACGAGGCCCGTTATTCCTATTTTTGGCGATTTGGCGATGGCGGATATAGCAAAAGGAAAAATCCTATTTATGAATATTATGAAGAAGGAGACTTTAGTGTTCAATTAGAAGTAACGCCAATTTATACAGATCAGCCACCTGAAAGAGAAGCATATACAGAGCCTCTTCATGTTGAAGATGTTTTGAATGATGATGAATATGAATGGACAACTGGTTTTAAAAATGACTTTGATTTTCCATATATGTTTGGAATTTTTCAGCTTGACAAATCAGTAGATGCAATTGTACCAGGTCAAAGAATTACTTATATTATAACTGTTAATCAATTTATTGGACCATCAGTTTTAGCACTTACTAATTTTACTTATGGCTTCACTTTTGAAGAAGAAGAAAGCTTCCAATATTCACAAGCAGATTACATTACTTCAGGTATTTCCTCCATTTTACATGGTGATCAAAGTATAGGCTGGAGTTTATCTGGCGGTAATGCTAGTCATTACAGAAGAATTTTTGTTACATTTGAGGCTCCTGAAATGGGTTATATACTTCCAGGAGAATCATTTTCATTTGGTTTGGCTTCTACTAATAATAGCCAATATTTAACGAATGTCAATTATATTGGTGGGAACGCAGATCAAGTGAGACTTTCTTTTGATCCCAACATGAAAAAAGTAAATTATGACTATATCTCGCATCCAGAGAAATTGGAGTATGAAGTTCATTTTCAAAATTATGGTGATGGTCCTACAAATTTTATTCAAATTGAAGATGAAATTCATCCTTTATTAGATTTTGATGCTTTAGAAATTTTAGAGATTCAAATAGGAAACAAGGTTTACGATCTAACAGATCCCAACTCTGATCCCAATTTAGATCCACATTTAGATCCTGGAACAGATTTTCATTATTTAACAGAGCTAAATGCTGATGAGAGAAAAATTGAGATGACTTTGTATAATGCATATTTGGAAGGTACAGGAAATCCTGCATATAATGAATGTGCAAATGAGTATACAACAGGTTATGTTAAGTTTGCCATTCCAACGATTGATTTTGATGAAACAACTTTAGAAAATGGTACCCTAATATCCAATGAAGCAAGTATTACATTTGATTATAACTTCCCTATTGAAACAGAAACTGTTTATACCGAAATTGATTACGGTAATGATAATTGTCCCACTGGTTATGCTGGTTATAAGACTTTGCATGATGGTGAAAATTTTTCAAAAGTAGTTAGTAAAGATATTAATACTGTTTTTACAATAAATGCAGGTAGCAGAGTGACTTTGGATGCAGGAACATATGTAACTATAAAACCTGGAAGCTTTTGGAAACCAGGTAGTAAAGTAACTGCAAAAATAGGTGGTTGCACAACCAATTACGGAGAAAATAGCGGATATAAATTTGAAGGCATCTCTCATACGGAAAGTATTGGTATGGAAGGTCTAACTTCCTATCCAAACCCTTTCACCGATCAAACAAAAATCGAATTTGATTTAGAAAAAGCTTCTAGGGTCAATCTTGATGTTTACAGTCTTGAGGGCAAGCACATTGTTAACATAATTGATAATCAGTTTAGACACAAAGGAAAATACGCTCTACGATTTGATGAGCAACTTGATCCAGGTGTTTATTTATTAATGCTGAAAACGGAAACAGAGAGAAGAACTTTTAAACTACTAAAGTCAAATTAACAACTTCAAATTGGACAGTTATTATTAATGAGTCCACTCCAGAAAGATAAAAAATCAAAAATGTTTTTTTTAGCGATCTTTGCACCTTTCTCAATTCCCTGCTGCTCAGGCATCAACGAATCTCAAAAAATGCAAACCTCATCTAAAAAATTCCATTTTGTGAAAACTATCTCTTTTTGGAGTAGACTCATTAATGAGTTGTTCTAAAATACAACAATATATCTCATAGTAGCCAAGAGCTATACAATGATTAGGGCAATGTCAATAGACACTGCCCTTTTTTTATTAATGCTTCAATGCTTCAATATTTGGTATTGTTGCCACAAATTATTAATGCGAGAATGCGAGAATGCGAGAATGCGAGAATGCGAGAATGCGAGAATGCGAGAATGCGAGAATGCGAGAATGCGAGAATGCGAGAATGCGAGAATGCGAGAACATGAGAAACTCGTCTCCGTTGCCTGAGGTCCCTAACGACAACAACCGCAATTTTATTAATGCTTCAATGTTATAATGCACCTTTGAATGCAAAAGTGCTTAAACGTTTTCAACTTTCAACCTTCCGTTGCCTGAGGTCTCCAACGACAACACCAAGCAATGTAGTCAAAACTTATTCTGGAGAAACTCGAAGGCAAGGCTCAGTAAATCCTGAATTTTTATTTTGAAATAAATAATTGACTGTTAGTGACTTATGTAATTTAGGTTAGCTGAATTATGTCAAATTTAGTTAGTAAATTGAGAAATTTAATATTTTGATAATTTTCATATTAGTCGGATATTGGTTTTGTAAACGAAATAGAAGTACAAACAAACATAAAATAAAACCATTTATAATATTTAATGGGGACCTACAAACCAGATGGGCGAGTAGTCCCCATTTTTGCTTAGTAAAGTGAAAAAAATAAACTGAGCCAAAATTTATTATTAGATTTTTTCGATTTACAAGTGGTCCGACATTTCGGCAAAAAAATCAAGCATAGCAGGGCTATCGAGTGTCGAACCAGGTTATTTTTTTGCCGAAATGTCGGACCATCGAGACGTCGAACCGTTGCAAATCGGAAAGAGATGATGATAAATTGGCTCAAGTTATTGTTTTCGTTTTACTTATTTAGTAATGGTTAAAGAATAACTTAGGATGTTTTTTAGTGGTTTCGAATAGATTATTGTAGATTTATGATGTAAACCACTGTAGCTCATATATGTATAAAATAATTATATTTTTATTACTATTTGTTTCAATTGATTTAGTTGCCCAAAAACCAGTTGAGGCGGTAGCTATTAATAAAAATCTTCAACGAGGAATTGAATTTAGCAAGATGAAAGTTACAGACGATAGTACTAGGTCTGTAAATCTTGATAGTGCCGTTATTTACCTCAAGCAAGCCATTGCTGAATTTGACAAATCATCAGACTCAATTGGCGATTTGTTGGATGCCTATTACAATTTAGGAATTACTTATTGGGTAAAAAGAGATTTGCCAAAAAATAAGAATCAAGCTATAATCAGAAACCAGCTTTTTGAAGAGGCAACTCAGGCGTTTAACAAGCCGACAACATTAGACCAAAGCAATTTTTCACCTGTACATTTTACTAAATTAGCCAAAGCCCGTAATTACATGGGGCATATAATGAGTACTTTTGGAAACTATGAAAAAGTCGTTGAAGAATTTAACAAAACAAATGAATTATATAAAGTAAATAAATTAAAAGAAGATCAGACCTTAGCCTATGCTTGTAAAAGAATTGGAACAGCTTATGTTCGATTGGGAGATCGTCAATCTGCTAAGGTGTATTTAGAAAAAGCACTTAAAATTTATTTGGAATATGATAATAAGAACTATGTAGGTAAATGTTATCAAGAACTTGGAACACTTTATTTGGATGAAAACGATCTTTCTAAATCGCAAGAGTACTATTTGAAAGCTTTGGATGTGAAAGATTTAAGGCTTGACATACAAATGATGGCATCTTTAAATTTGAGTTCTATTTATTTAAAAACGGATGTACATGATAAAGCATTGGTATTGGCTGATGAAATCATTGTCACCTATAAAAAAAATGAACAGCCTGAAGATGTTATTATTTGCAAAGCATATGAGATTAAAGGGATTGTTTATAGTAAAAAGAAGATGTTTAAAGAAGCTTTTGAAAATTTAAACAAAGCTTATAATATTGCTAGGCGAGAGAATGTTTATGGAATTCACAATCGGGAAACAGCAAAAATACTTTACAATATTGGTGATGCTTATAGAAGTCTGAATGAATATGAAAATGCATTAGAAAAATATCAAAGTTCTCTCTATTCATTAATCCCTAAGTTTGATACTAGAAATGTAAACAAATTACCCTCGTATGATGACCTTTATCACGAAGTTTGGATTATGGAAAATTTGGAGGCAAAAGGTGAAGTATTTAGAGAGTTATATGAGGCTACAGATAGCCTGCCTTATTTGGAAATCTCTTATGAGCATTTTAAAATGTGTACAAATCAATTAGTGCTTTTACGTTCTAGTTTTAATAATGAAGATTCTAAAATTGACATCATAGAATCAGTGTATTCTATATACGACCAGGCTATTTCAATGGCACATATTTTCTATTCAAAGACGAAAGATGAAAAATATTTAGAGGACGCTTTTGAGTTTATGGAAAAAAGCAAGTCTGCTGTTTTATTGGAATCAATAAGATCGTTTGAAGAAAAAGAAAACAGTGGTTTGCCCCCAAAGTTAATTGGCAAAGAAAAAGATTTAATTGAACAAATAAATGAGTGGAAATTAAAATCAGAGAACAGTTCAAATGATTCGGTGATTAAATTAGCAACAGATACATTGTATAAATTAGTATCACAGCGAGATGATTTGCGGAAAGAAATAATAGAAGATTATCCAGATTACAAAGACATAAGTTACTCATCAGACGTAAATACAGATTGGGATGTTAGGTTGAATTTATTGAATATCAAAAGTGCATTGCTTGAATATTTTTTATTGGAAGATGTGCTTTATACTTATGTTGTTTCTAAAGACAAATCCTATTTTTTGCAAGTACCATTGGATTCTTTGTTCGATAAACAAATAGAAGATTTGAGAAATTGTTTAAATCGACCAGATGATTCAGTTGAAGGTTTTGAAACCTTTGTAAATTTATCAAACAGGTTATATGAAGTCGTTCTAAAACCAGCATTAGATTCATTGGGAACCAATATCAATCAGTTAATAATTGTACCAGATTATAAACTAAATTATATACCTTTTGAAATTTTTTTAACTCATTTACCAGCGTCTACTGAAGATGTAAATTACAAAGCTTCAAATTTAGATTATCTCATTGAAGAGTATGACGTAACGTATGGTTATTCCTCTTCACTATTAATTGAAGGTCAAAAAGGCTTGGATTTTGAGCCTGATTTGATAGAGAATAATTATTTAGGTTTTGGACCATCATTTGGAGGCGATAAGGAAGCTTTTTGCGATGGTGCTGAATTATCTGAACTAGACAATCAAGCTGCGATTGAGCCAATTCTTAATTTGTTGACTGGTGTTTCGTATTTAAACCAAGAAGCTACTAAAGAAAATTTCTTTGAAAAAAGTGGTGAGTCTTTGATAATGCATTTACATACTCACGCATGTATGGATGATGAAGCACCTATGAATAGTAAAATTTACTTTTCGGATGAGCCAGCTTATACTTATGAGTTGTATAATTTAGATTTGAAAGCAGATTTGGCAATTTTGAGTGCATGTAACACAGGAACAGGACAATTGAGAAGAGGAGAGGGCTTGATGAGTTTGTCAAGAGCATTTATGTATTCTGGTTGCCCTAGTATAGTGACTAGTTTGTGGGAAGCAAGCGAAGAAATTACTCAGAATATTATCCTGAATTTCAACAAAAATCTAAAACGTGGTCAAAAAAAGAATCGAGCACTTAGAACAGCGAAGTTGAAATTTTTGAAAGATCCATCTACTTCAAAAGTGGAATCTCACCCTTTCTATTGGGCTACGTTTATTCATGTAGGAGATACTGCTGAAATAGTATACCGTTACCAAAACTTCTGGAATCTGATCAAAGTACTAGTTTTAGTAGCATGTTTGTTGTTGATTTTGTTTTTGCCATATCGTCTTTTTTACAAGAAGAAGCTGGCGGCTGCTTAATACAAGAATGTCTGAATGCAAGAATGCTTGGTGCAAAAGCCAAAGTCATATTAACAAAGAACATATAAATAAGACTAGGAGTACACCGATTCTACAAAGTCAATAATTTAAATTAATATACTTTTTATTTATGTGATTTTTTTAAATAAAATATTTTTTTGCAGAATGAAAATATAATACTTTCTAATTTAATCAGTTGAATAGTAATAGTTAATAAGTTATTGATATAATTATTTAAACTTTAATAGTTTTAAATACAGAATGTTATCCACAAATCTGGTTTTAATTTTAATATTTTTGCGTATAATTGCATCGGTTATCATTCCTGATTTTACTACAATTTTATCCTCCAAATAAAATTAAATCCGAATGTGTTCCATACTAGTTTAATATACATACGACTTTATTTATATTAAATAATAACACTTCTTGTTACTACTTCCTTACCAATGAAAAGTTCTTTCATTGTGAGATTTTTATTAAATGTATACGCTGGTAGTTATAAAAACACCTAATTAGGTGCGGTCTGTCAATACCTATATGTTAAATTATTTTATCCAAGTACTTAGGAGTTTTTCTCAACTGCTTAGATGTAACACTTATTACAATAATTTTAATTTCCACTAAATCACTTAAATCACTAATGGGCATAATATGTCCAATTACTTAAGAATCAGCTTTTGGTATACTGAAAGTTTGAATCTTAAAACAGGTTGGGAACCTATGTCTTTCTAATCTAAAAACTAAAACAAAAAAAGCTGAAATTTAATCAACTTCTAAATTTAACTAATTATGAAAAACCCTACTTTTATTCTATGGGCATTAATAATGTCCATTTCACTCAACACTTATGGTCAATACTGTGGAACAACAATGACAGATTCTGAATATGAAAGGCTTTCTGAACGAGCTATTGCAAATAGACTTTCTGATTCGGAGACTGCTTATTTTAATACAATGCAATCAATACCAGTGCAAGTTCACATTGTTAGAAAAAATGACGGAACAGGTGGAATATCAATAAATGACATTAACGCTTCATTTGATATTGTGAACAAAAGATACGCTGCGGCAAGTATGAGATTTGACCAATGTGGCTCTGCAAACTATATAAACAATAGCAGCTATTATAGTTATTTGAGTTCAGCTACAGCGGCAGAGAGAGAGATGGAAAATACTTACAGCATTGACAATGTTATTAACATTTACTTTTTACCAAATCCACACAGTGGAGGTAGTTCTGTTTGTGGTTATGCTTATTATCCATCTGGTGAAAAGCAACTAATTGTTATGAACAATGCTTGCGTTTATGGCGGGAGCACATTGGCACACGAGCTAGGGCATTATTTCAATCTAATTCATACACATGGGCAATATAACAATTCATTGACGCAAGAATTAGTCAACGGATCAAACTGCGCTTCAACAGGCGATTTGATTTGCGACACACCAGCCGATCCCCAATTGATCAGATACAATCCAGAATCAGGTAGGTGGGAATACTATGTAAATGCTGATTGTGATTATTTTGGTAATATAAGAGATGCAAATAACCAATATTACAATCCAAATACTCGTAACTTAATGTCTTACTCTTTAAACTGGTGTACAGATCATTTTTCTGCTGGGCAAATTGAACGTATTCAGCATGCGTATTTATATTATAGAAATTATCTGCAATGTGGAAGCGATGAACCAGAAGTTGTTATTTGCGATGTAGTAAAAAATGGATCATTTACCAACGGCAGCGATAACTGGATAAAATATGTAAATTCAAATGCCTATGCATCTGACTATTCAGGATATGGAAACGCTTATTTATATAATATAAATGGAGGAACAGAACCTTGGCATGTTCAATTCTACCAAAGAGATTTGAGACTTGAGGGCAATAGTAGGTACATTTTATCTTTTGATGCAAGAGCAACCAATTATAGAGATGTTACGATTGATGTAAATGATGTAAATGCTCCAGCCAACAGTTTAGTTCACGAAACAATAAAATTAACAACTCAATGGGAGAGAAGATACATTGTTTTTGAAACAAAAGCGGCATTTAACAATGCAAGATTGGTTTTTAATTTAGGTAAAAACAATTCGAGCGTTTTGATAGATGATGTGAAAATAGAAAAAGAGACTTGTATAGAATATTGCAACTATATTGATAATTCTAATTTTGATGGTGGGTCTGCTTACTACACAACCTATGTAAATAGTGCTGCAAATGCATATGCTTATTTTAGTTCTAATGGGGGAAATATGCATGCAGATTACAGTATCTCAAATCCTGGGACATCTGTATGGCATGTTCAACACATTCAAAAGCATTTTCCTATAAAAGCAGGAAAATACTACACCATTTCATACAAAGCAAGATCTGTTTATCAAAGACCAATTTCTATTGATATTAGCAATACAGATTATCCGCATTCTGGATATTTTTATCACACTCAATACATTGATAATATTTGGAGAACTTACAATCACACATTTTACAGTAATGTCAATGCATCTGACGTGAGATTGGTTTTCAATTTAGGTAAATATACAGGAAGTGTTGCCTTGGATGATATTATGGTAGTTGAAAGAGATTGCAATAGTATAAATAATAGTAGACTAGAAACAGAGTTAGATGATTTTAATAGTATAAATGCAACTGCTTATCCAAATCCATTCAAAGATCAAATAAACATTTCCTTCGATACTTTTATGCAAGAATCTACAATTCAGATATACAATATTCAAGGAAAACTAGTTTCAGAGGGGCAATACAATTTTAGCGATAATGCCAACCAAATCATTCCAACAAGTGAATTGAAAAATGGCATCTATATTGTAAAAATTCAAGCTCCATATGGAGAAGCGCAAACATTTAAAATGGTTAAAGAATAACTCAGGGCTTATAATTCCTGAAGGGACGCAAGATCATAGGTATGGATGCAATCCATCTAATATAGTAGATATAGGTAGAAAGGCGAACATCATTTTCTTTGACAATGCAAAGAGACGGTGTTTGCCTTTTTTGTTTAATAATGATTTATAGAGCGAACCAGAAGAATCAAACCAAATTTTGAGGTCTATCATTCATAAATGCAGAAATATTTTCTACAATGATATTGAGACATCTTTGCCTTGATTCAAAACTAGCCCAAGCAGAATGAGGAGTAATAATACAATTTTCTAATCCCAACAAGGGATTGTTTTTATCAGGAGGTTCTGTTGACAATACATCCAAACCAGCCCCACCTATGATGTTATTTTTAAGTGCATGACAAAGATCATGTTCGTTGATCAAACCGCCCCTTGCAGTATTGATTAAAACAGCATTGGGTTTCATTTTGTTTAGTACATTGGCATCAATAAATGCTTCGTTTTCACTTGTCAAGGGGCAGTGCAAAGTTACGATATCGCTCTTGGCAAAAAGCTCCTCTTTTTCTACAAATTTGCAGTCAAATAAAGGTTGACCTCCGTCGCTTCTTTTATTGACTAAAATTTTCATTTCAAAGGCATCGGCTAATTTGGCAACTTGCTTTCCAATATTTCCAAATCCTACAATGCCAATTGTTTTTCCCGCCAACTCAATAAGCGGTTTTTTAAAGTACGACCATTTCCAGCCCCTTGCCCAATCACCATTTTGGACCGATTGATTGTGCAAGCCAACATGATTCATTAATTCCAAAATCAAAGCAAAAGTATGTTGGGCTACTGAAGGAGTACTATAACTAGGTACATTACAAACAGAAATGTTTCGACGTTTTGCAGCTTCTAAGTTTACGCTATTGACTCCCGTAGCAGCAACCGCTATAAGTTTCAATTGAGTCAGTTTTTCAAACACCGTTTCCCCTAAAAGCACCTTGTTTGTAATAATTGCATTTGTATCTTGAGAACAGTGCTGTAAGATAGCATCAGGTTTAGATGCTGTATGCTCATAAATATCAACGACTCCCAAACTTTTCAGTTTAGACCAATCTAAATCACCAGGATTTAAACAAGCACTGTCTAGTACAACTATTTTCATTAACTATCTTCCAAATTTTTGGTAATTGGTTTCAATTCAGGGTTCTAGGTTTATCAGCCAATCAGCCATCAGCCAAGGCATGCCTTGGCTCTACGTAATTCGAATCGCAGATTGTGGTTTGATTCAAAATTATGCTGTTGGTTAAATGCAATTCAAAATTACTGTTATGGTTAAATACAATTCATAACTCATAATTCATAACCCATAATGCGCAATAATATGGGAATTCATAATGCGCAACAATATGGGAATTCAAAATTCATAATGCGCAATAATATGGGAATTCATAATTCATAATTCATAACTCAAAATTCATTAACTTTTTTTATCAAAATAATAAGCATTGGCTTGCGCGACACAAGTTACTTCAATATCATTAATATTTACATGAGCAGGTTGGTTAACAATGAACGAAATCAAGTTCGCAATATCGTCTGCATTTAACGGTGTATAACCTTCATAAACCGATGCAGCTTTTTGTTGATGACCCCTAAATCTAACCAAAGAAAATTCCGTGTCTACAGCACCAGGGCTTACAGAACTTACCTTTATGCCATGCGGTAGCAAATCAATCCGCATAGATTTAGACAATGCCAATGCAGCATGTTTTGAGGCGCAATAAATTCCACCATCTTTGTATACTTGTGTACTTGCAGTTGATGTAACATTGACAATGTGCCCTTTTCCACGTTTGACCATGATTTGAGAAACCAATTTGCTGATGTACATCATGCCTTTTACATTCGTATCAATCATTGTATCCCAATCATCTAAATTTCCATTGTGAAAGGCATCTTTGCCCAATGCAAGACCTGCATTATTAACAAGCACATCTATGTCTCGCCATTCACCATTTAGAAAATTTATGAACTCCGTTACCGCTTCTTTTTGTTGTATATCAAACTGAGCAGTAAAAACATTTACATTACTTATACTTTTAATCTCTGCTTGCAGTAATTCAAGTCTATCATTTCTTCTACCTGTTACAATAATATTGTAACCATCTTTAGCAAGTTTTAAAGCTGTAGCTCTTCCTATTCCTGCAGATGCTCCCGTTATTAGCGCTAATTTGCTCATTTAGATTCTTTATCTTTTTTGTCAATCTATTTACCAATCTACTATAAAGAAATAGGAAAACTAAATTTACATTGTCCTGCAAGTCTTTCAAAAAGCGGGATTTTTTATTATGAAATCCAACCATGAATCACTATGATAATTTTTAATGAAGTAGTCATCAAAATTTATATAAACTGCAATATATCAAAAAGTAAAAGTATCAGACAAAATGACCAAACATTTTGCTGATTAGGGGGTTCTTGAACTTTACTTATTAGTGTAAATCTAATTTTCCAATTCTGTTGGTGAAATGAAATGAATAAGTAGCTCCAAAATCTAGCAATAAATTTTGGCTACTTATTCATTTCGTTTCACTTGGCTCAAATTTGCGTATTTCTGTTTGGAAATTGAATCAATTTCGTTGTTTTCTTTACTAGTGTTTTTTATTTTACAGTTTTTAATCATGTAGAAACTAAAAAGTAGTAAATATGACTTTTGCCCTTACCTATAAGTTGCTAAATCATTTTTATTCAATTCCCATCACTCTCCAATTCGCAACAACCGTGAAGATCAGTAATTGTTGCTGGTCCCAAAAGTTGTGTGCAATCTGGGTAATCAGGGTCGCTAACAACCAAATAGTAAGTGCCAATTTCAGAAGGTGCAAAATAAGGATTGTTTGTAAATTGGGCTACTTGTTCATCATTGCCATTGTACCAGGTGTAAATCTCATTTCCACTAATTGGAAAGTTTGTTATTCCATACAGAGCACCATCTCTTCCAAGCCCAGTATTTAAAAAAATCTCAATACAAGAACCATCATCTGCACAAGCCATTGAGTTATAATTGCAAGCATCAGCATTGGTACATCCAAATATTGGCAAACAAGGATCAGGACAAGAAGCATCTCCCAAATCGCAACTTCCATCATCACAAGTTGCATTAGGATCAAAATTACAAGCAGTTGGAATAATACATCCAAGTACAACATTACAAGGGTCAGGGCAATTAGAATCTCCATAATTGCATGATCCATCTTCAGAATAATTGCAAGCATTCGGGTCTTGGCAAATAGGTGTTAAGTAATTTGCATTGCAAGCATTATGGTCGTAACAATTGGCATTAGGGTTGTAGTTACTTGATATAGGATCAGTACATCCATATACAATATTACAAGGATCAGGACAGAAAGTATCTCCATAATCGCATGTACTATTATCTTCAGTTACAACATCAGGATCGTAATTACAAGCACTAGGGTCGTTGCAACTAGTGCCGTTATAGCAAGAATTGTCATCACAGTTTGCTAATGGATCAAAATTAAATGAATTAAAATTAGTGCAACCCAAGATGAAATTACAAGGATCAGCGCAATCAGTGTTTCCATAATCGCATATAGAATTGTCGATATTAGTTGCATCTGCAATATAATTACAAGCAGTAGGGTCATCACAACTGAAACAAGTAGTGTTGTCATTAGAAGAATCATCATCGCAAATACCACAATTGTCTAAACGATTCGGACCGCCTTCAATTCCAGCACAATCCAAAACCGTCATCGACTCCAATCTACTATCTACTCTATCTGTAAAATCTCCATTTGGATCAGCAGAGACATTGCCACAAGGGTAATTATTCACACCGTCAATTTCGAAATTTATATAATAATTGGCAATGCCATTTTTCCTAATAAGCATAATTTCAAATGGCTCGCCATCTCCATAACTTTCTTGTATTGGAGTACCTATATCATCTCCATAAACAACTATAGATTCAGTTGAGGAAGCGTCATTTAAATGAACACAATAACCTACACAAAACAAGGTGTCATTTCTTTCATAAAAAATACCAATTTCATCACCTGTTGTAAAATTGGTTACCCCAAAATCATTGATGGTAGTTCTAGGAACACCATTTGGACATCCTAAAAATGGAACAGGAGGAATATCATCTGTAAAATAAAATAAGTTTTGATTTACTTCTGACAATGGAGCAGCACTTAAAGGCGTATTAAAAAGGTCGCTCGGGTTGCGCCAAACTATATGTGAATAATCACTTGCTGGGTTCGTACAATTTCCTCCCGATGGAGATCCACACGGAATTTGAGCCTGAATACTAAAACAAATTCCAAAAAATACAAATAGTATTCCACTTACTAATAAATTTTTCATTGGGGTAAAATTATGGTTTTATAAAATGTTCTAAATTAAATATACAAATAATTAAGTAAACCATAGAATTTAATACATAATATCTCACATTCTCACATTCTCACATTCTCACATTCTCACATTCTCACATTCTCACATTCTCACATTCTCACATTCTCACATTCTCACATTCTCACATTCTCACATTCTCACATTCTCACAT
>Ga0079203_1001799_pt1 | contig 15168 bp, 15 predicted proteins | sample PorBlaMBantryBay_FD_68602 | JGI IMG/M metagenome (GOLD analysis project Ga0079203, IMG submission 68602) | Marine algae microbial communities from Bantry Bay - Bantry Bay, Ireland | ecosystem: Host-associated > Algae > Red algae > Blade | place: Bantry Bay, Ireland
GCCTCCACACCGTGTTCCGACAGCCCATCTGCAAGCAACTGTTGGTAGGGATTGCCCTCGCGCCAGTCGGGCATCTGTAGAGCCCGGATCGATGAAGTAGTGGTCGCCATTCGTGTTTTCCTAGCCGACGACTTGAACGAGTTCGGCCAAGCCTTCTCCATAGAAGCGGTCTCGCACTGCCCCGACGTAGTGTCGGGCGACCGACTTCGGATTGCGGCTACGTCCTAGACTGACTTCGTAGTCGGACGGTAGAAGACCGCCTTTTCCTGCCCGCGAGGCACCTAATGCTAGGAGCATCTGTTCTAGGCGCCATGGATCTGCGCCCTCGACTTCCCTGGATTCTAAGCACTGTTCGAAAAAGTCGAAGTCGCGGATGGCGTCTCGTTGAAGGAAACACAGGCCGCTGTTGACCCGTGGCCAGAGCGGCGAACCGAAGACCGACTCGGCCTTCGCCGGAGAAACTGGCGAGGGCTCCTGAGGGTCCTCATTGAACCAACACGTGCCGTCGTTCGACTCCCGGCACCAGCGAAGTAGCTCCGTAGGTTCCGCGAAGAACAAGACGTCGCTGTCTAGAAGTAGAAAGCGGTGAGACTCAAGGAAGGTCGGAACGTCGAAACATTTCTTGGCCAGTGGATGCGAGTCACGGTATGCGCGACATGCGGAGTGTGAGCGAAGCAGAGGCTCCATCGCCCGGTCGGCTTCGCCCTTGGATATTAACCGGCTTTCCGGAAGCGAGTCCGCCAGTAACTGTCGATGCTCCTCGGTCAGTGAACCATCATCGTGAACAACCACCCGCCACCGCATCCCAGTGAAATGCGATAAGCTGGCCAGCATCCACAGAAGAAGTGGAAACTGTTCAGCCCCGCTCAGGGTGTGTATTGGAATGTCACTCGCAGGCAACTCTGACCATTTCCGAAGCTGCGCCGGGACCTTCGGCAGAGTTCGCCAAAAGTGGTAGCTGGCAACCGGTCCACGAGCCAGATCTCGCCGGAGGAGCCATAGGATTCGTCCCGGACTAACCATCGCTGTTTTGATGATTGCCAGTTAGAGTGTTCCGAATCTTGCGGACCCCAGAGAGAATCGCCTCCGCCTTGCGGAAGCCGAGCACCTTGTGCAGGTGGTCGTGATAGCCGACTCCGATTTCAGGCTTGGGTAAACTTGCGCGCTCCCAGACGGCGAAGCTGGTCAGCGCAGGCCCATGCAGACCATCGCGGTAGGCATACGCAGCAAACTTGTAGAGCCGGTCGAAGACGACCTGTCTTTGGGCATCGGTGATGGTCATTCCAGAATCGAGAATTCGTTCGGCCACCGCTTCTAGCGACAGAAGTCCCCACTTCTTCCCGCTGCTACCCTCGCTGCGGATCAGCTGCGCACCAAGCGAGTCGTCCATGCATCGCTTCGTCATCACCCACGGCTGCTCATGCGAGACGATCTTCGCATCCGGTGCGACGATCGACATGGTCCCGAACACGTCGAGTTCCTCTCCCGTGCCAAGGTAGCGATTGAAGCCCACAGCAGTTATCAGTTCCGTTCGGACAAGGATCTCGTTGAAGGTCGGCGTTGTGGCCTGAAGCGCTTCGAGAGCGGAGGGGTAAACAACCGCTCCGGCCTCGTCTTCTGGAGGCCCCTCTGCGAACCAATCCTTGGCTTGTTGCACGCCTTCGTCACCATCCTCGAAACGCCGGATCGAGCCGATGACTAAGTCGGCTCCAGCGGCCTTCAATTGTGCGACTTGGGTCTCCAATGCCCAAGGTGGCAATAGGTCGTCGTGGTCGAGAAACTTTACCATGGGAGCCCGCGCCATCGATAGCCCGATATTGCGCGACACGTTCTGACCCATGTTGACTCTCGACTCGAACAGTCGGACTCGTGAGTCGTTCTCTGCAACTCTCTGGATTCGGGCAACCGTATCGTCCTTGGAGGCATCGTCGACGAAGATCACCTCCCACTCGGCCAAGCTTTGGGCATCGAGACTACGCAGAGTCTCGTCAATGTAGCCTGCCGCATTGTGCGTCGGAACTATGATCGATACCGCCGGGCTGTTGCTACGTTTCTGTGTCATCTAGCAATCGACAAACTCAGTCCTCTTGGCCAATCTTTGAGACCGCCTTCTCTCCAGTGAAATCAGTCTTCGCCCACTCGTGCACCCAGAACCGGGGCGCGATAGGGTCGTCGGAGCTACGAAACACATACGCGCTCGAGTGCTCGGGGTTCTCGGCCCAATACGATTCGAGCGGCTGAATCGTAGCCACAATCTTGTCACCAGCCCGAATCCCTTCGAAGCCCGTCCGCTCGTGCTTGATGGCTCCATAACCACGCAACACGACGCGGCCGTGTTCGGGCGAGTCGGCATCGATTTCCATCACTGCATCGGGATACTCAAGGCGAGGCACGATCTCGTGAAAATTATACTTGTTGTATCCGACATCAGTCACGACCGAGAGTTGCTCCTGTTGACTGGATTCGCCCGAAACCAACGGCTTCAAATCGAGCGACGGAGGTTCGCGGTAGGTCATGAAGATCTCGGGGCGCAACCAGATCACCAAGTCGGTTCCTTCCAGATAGGTATCGCCGAATTTGAAGACCAACTCGATGGCCTGATTGGGATTTCCATAGGATCTAACCGCGACGTATTCGGTCTCCGGATCGTGCATCACTAGGCCAGAGACCAAGTCTTCCGAGAAGCAGTCTCCGGCAATGACGATCTTGCTCGGGTAGCGAGTTCCGGTCGACGCGAAGTGGTAGCGGAGGTCTTCTAAAACCAAGGTACCCAGCCGGTCTGTGCCGACGCTGGAGAGGTGGATATCGTCCCGAAAGTTCGTGTCGTCCGCGTCGATCTCCCAGAACGCCTCGGAAAAATTCTCATGAGAGGCATGCTGCGGTGAGAAGCCTATCCCAAAGGCGACCGCGGTCACCCTCTGGCGCAACTTTTCGACCGACCCGGTAGTGTCTTTCCACGAACGTTGCCGGTAGGGCATCGTGATCGCCATCAGGTCGGCATCAGACTGTGCCTGGAGGGCGATCGACAGGTGGTCAAGCTGCTCCCCGTGGGCCCTACCGTTGCGTAGCTTGTCTCCGTAGAACCAGAAGAACAGCAGAATAAACAGCAATGGCCCCAGCACCAAGCTTACCGTGATGGCGCGGGGGCTGATGAGTCGCCCCAGCAATTGGGAAACAGTCATGATCGGCGAGAGTCGACAAAAGTTTCCATCGTCCAAGTGTACTCGTCTTGGCAAGCCTCCCGGACCCGTTCGATGAACCGTTCGGAAAGCTCCGGCACCGGCGGGGGACGATGCAGACGCGAGCGGACCGTGTCCCGCAGAGCCTGGGGAACGAGCTTGGTGGCGGTGGTCCAAAGCGGCAAACCCCGCAGTCTGCGAAGTGTATCCGTCGGCTGAAAGCGGTTGGACGAAGTGACATTGCTCGACACTTCGGCGTCCAGGCCAGCCCGGTTAAGGCCTGGCTGCAGGAACTCCAAGATGCCATCAATGTTAGAGTCAAACTCAGTGGTGATCTGATCAAAATCGACCACCTTGATCTGTTCCATGGGAAAGAACTTAAGGAAGTGTTCGATGTGGAGCCGGTAACGTCCCGTCGTGGCGAGCGCATCGAACGCCCATTGGTGATCGAGCATTTCCTCCGGGGACAATAGATCTGGAGCATCACTGAGCAGCATTCGCCAATGCGACACCGCTCGTTTGACTGGATCGCGGACAACGAAAAGAAGTCGGGCCTTGGGATTGGCTGCCGCGAGGTTCTCAGCGGCTTCTGGATGCAAATGCGTCATGCCATAGCGCACCGAGCCTTCTCCCATCAACGCGTCTGGCGGCGGGTTGCCAAAGGTGGTTCCCGGAGCGCACCAGGTCATGCCGGGCAAATTCGGCTTGATGTAAGAATTGGGTTCCTTGGGTTCGCTGAAGGCGATCCGTGGGTGCGTGGCAAGACGGGCTGCCAAGGTAGTCGTGGCGGTCTTGGCGAAGCCCGCGATGACGAAGTCGGGATGCCGGATATCAGACTTCGTTTCGCTCATGAAGTTGCTTCTCCCGGGTAGATCACTCCCCAACGGGAGCGGAGTTCATCCATCGTCTCAGCCAGAGCCAATGACTCCGACCAGGGCATTTCCGCACACTCGGACTGCCCGTTCGCGAAGCACCGCGCGACGGCCTCGGCTTCGTAGTTGTAGCCGTTGCCCCGATACGGGCAGGCGATCTTTCTTGGAGCGAGTTCTCCCTTCGGGTAGCGCAATCGCGATCCCACACGCTTCTTCAACCGGCTGAGGCCACTGGTCGGCTCGGGCGATTGGAGATCATCGGCTTGGTCCGGATCGGCTCCCGGATAGTGGATCAGGTGATCGGCAGCGAAAAACGGCGACGGTAGTTCTAATGCGCCGGACGTGCCATAAAGTGTGGCGGTGATCGGCATCTGGACGCGAGTCGAACACGACAGGCTCGATTGCGCACCGCCCTCATGAGCCAAGAGAATCTGCGCCTGCTCATCGACCCCAGTCGAAGCTAAACCGGCAACACTAGTAGCCTTCGTCGGTGTGCCGAAAAGCAATCGCGACAGAAATAGCGGATAGATTCCGACGTCCAGTAGAGCACCGCCGGCTTGGTTAAGATCGAACAGTCTCCCTTTTGAATCCATGGGAACTCGAAACGAAAAATCTGCTCGAAGCAGTCGCGGCTCGCCAATCAGGCCTTCGTCAACGAGATCTAGAAATCGGCTAATCGATGGAATGAATCGCATCCACATTCCTTCCATCAGGAAACTTCCGCTCCGCTCAGCAGCGGCGATCATCGCCCCGACCTCAGTAGCACTAATACCGAGTGGCTTCTCACAGAGAACCCCCTTGCCGGCATCGAGTGCCCTTTCGACGAACTCCCGGTGCGCATGGTGGGGAGTGGCGACATAGACGCAGTCGACATCGTCGTTGCCCAGCATTGCTTCATAGCTCTCCTCGACAACCTTGACCCCGAATGTCTGGGCGAACTTGTTGGCGTTGTCCAGGCTACGAGAGCAAACAGCTGTGAGGCTTGCACCTGCGACGTCGCGCAGTCCTTCGGCGAACTGGTGGGCGATGCTCCCAGTTCCGAGGAAGCCCCATCGGAGAGGATGAGAGTTTGTGGAACTCATTGGTCGGAGTTTACTAGTAGGTGTTCGTAACCCATGTCGGCTGCCCAAGACTCGACTTCTTCGACATTCGCCACGTTCACCCCGATTGATCCCCGCCCTCCTGACTTCTTTAGCCGTGTCTCAGCCGGGACATGATCGAGCCCGAGATAGTCGTGCGCCTCCTGTATCGCCATACTGTGCTGTTCAGGATACTCGAGATGCCTCTCGTAGCTCAGGTGTAAGTGCGGAATACCGTTCAGTCCTATTTTTTCAACCGCCGTCTCATGAATCCGGCCTTCCAGAAACTCTCGAAATTTGGCCTCATCGAGACAAATCTCAGTCGGACGATCCTCGCCCTTTACGTACGCCCATTTTCGAGTCTGAGCAGCCACTAAGGTGGAGATCGTCTGGCGGACGATGTTCTGGCGTTGAAGGTAAATGACGTGCCAGCCGGAGTCGACCAGCTTGCCAAGAAATGCATTGAGGTCAGTACATCCTTGAACCCGAGTAATCTGGAAGTGTTTTGCTTTACACCCCCAGGCTGATCGTCGCATGCCTGCGTGCACCGCCCTGCCCTCGAGGAAGTTTTGCGGACTTCGGATCGGATGTCCGAGCAACTCTCCCTCGCACTCCATCCGGGGATGGTGGTTAAGAAGATCACAGAGCAGGGTGCTTCCCGACCGTCCTTGGGCAAGAATCAAGGCCCTTGGGTAGGGAAAATCGACCAAACATCTAGCCCAACCGAGCGTCGAATAGGTCTCGTTTCTCGCGACATACCGGGCCTTCCATATCTTGTCAGCGATGCTCATGGAGATGTTTTTGATGCAACGAACTGGGAGATCCAATACGTCGGAATCCCAAAATCCTCCCCCTCAGGTTCAAAGACGAAAGCCCCAGCGAGTCGTGGGTCTGCGGCGCGGGCTTTTGCCAGATCGGTAACGACCAACCGAAGTCGTTGGCCAACGTTTAGATCTTTTGCTTGAGCGACGATCGTCCGGTCTCGAATGGCCATCGTGAAGCACAGAGACTCGGTGCCACTGGAGTCTTTACAGAGAATCCCGACCACAGCGTCTCGGTAGGTTCCCAGAGCGGCTACAGAGATCTTTGGCACTTCTACAACAGTGAGCTCCTTAGGCTTGTCGTCTCTCTCGGTTCCATTGGGGACCTCTCCCTGAACTGAGTCTGGAAGATCGATGCGTGGGAAGTAGGCGTCGTGATGGAGAAAGGCGATGGGGTTTAACTGCCAGATGATGGTTTTCTTCTCGTTGAGGTAGCCCGGATCAGCGGCAGCACGGCGGGCGAGTTCCCTGCGAGCCGCGATCCCGGATCCACTCCCTCCCGGAAAGGCGATGACCTCGTTTCCCTGGAGTGAGGCATGGGCAAGTAGTGCGGGAAACCCAATCAACTCGGGGTTCTTTGATCTTGTCGACTGGCCATGAGGGAACGAGAAAGAATCTCCCATCAAGACTATGGGGTAGGGCTTGAGATGCCCGTCGAAGGATGGAAAACGACGCGCCGAACAATGGATCAAGAGATCGGTCGCGCCAGTAAACGATAGAGTCGTCGGCGTGCCTTCTAGGACTAGAGGATCGTCCGCCTCGGGAAGTCGTTCGGCCAAGAAGCGCGCCGCAATATCGGCTCCGGCTGGTGTCCAGTGATGGTCGGCCTTGTGGTAGAGAAGTCGATCAGGGGTAGAAGTAGCAGCGGCTCTAAGAACAGGTCCGAGGTCAACCGCTTGGACCCCAGCATCCTTTAGCAGCCGGATCAGATGGAGTCGTTGCAGGCTAACTGCTGAGGCCGTAGCCCCTTCAAATCCCGGAATCGCTTCGGGATAGACTTCCCACTTGGCTGGCATCGGAACGACCAACATGTCGATCCCTCGCTTCTGAACTGTTTGGGAGAATCGACCAATTTCGACGGCTGCGGCAGAGTAGGCATCGTGAGTAAGTAGGGCGAGCTGCAGTTCCTCCGCACCTAGATACCAGCCATCGGCACCAAGGAGATTGGTCTCCAGATGTCCGGTAGTCACCAGTGAGTGGCGCCGGAGAAAGGCCGATACGATGCCACGGAATTCAGCAGCCTTTTCGATGCTCCCTCCTTCAGGGAGAAGTGCCTTTCCGGAGGGTATGACACTGGGGTTCCCCGGTGCGGAGACCTTGTAGTTCACCAACAGCCTATAAGGCGATGCGACGACGCCACCAGCAGCAAGCAGGGTCCAAGCAATCGCCACGATCACTCCAGCGACAACCCCGAGCACAGCGACGCGGACAATCCAACCTCGACTACTCACGATGATGCCACCTGTCCGTCGAACCAAGCGGCCAAGTCGATTTCCTCGCCGGGGAGTTCGCATTCTTGATGCAGGGCTCCGGAGATCTCTGCTGCGATGCGTTGGTTCCTAAGGTTCTCGGTCCCTCCACCTAGGCACAGGCAACGTGTTCCGGTTCGGGAGAATACGATGTTATGGAGTCCTGATCCCGCACGGCCAACGATGGTTTCTGCTTGAGCGAAAAGTCGGACCTGTTCGACGAACGGCAAATCTTGCGGCGTCACGATTTCGAATCCCTTGGCCGCCGCAACCTCCTCTAATTCCTGATCACGTGCCCAGTCTCGATTCGGACTGCCCATCCTGCTGATCAGTAGCTTGCGGGCCGTGTCGCGCCCGGGATCCAATCCGGAAACTGCAGAATCTCTTAGCCTCCGATAGAACGGACCGGCCTCGGGAGTCGCCTTCTCGTTGATCAACACAAGCGGTTTTGGGACAAGGAGAGTTTCACAGATCGCAGCACGGTGAAGTAAACGAATTCGCTCCGGTCTGAGGTTGAGGGCCTCGATCACCCACTTCATCGGCCCGTAGTCTGCCGGTCCCGCAGGGCTCGGGTGGAGGAAAGGATGAAATACCAGATGATCGGCCCGCGCGATCACGTCCGGATCCCAGAGCCGACCGAGGCTTTCTAGCAACCAGTGCCCGAAGTGTTCGGTGTAGTGTCCAAGGTATACCGTCGTGCCACGTAGCCGAAGCGGAACCGGATTCCGGCCAAAGGTGGCAAACTTGCGGCGCCACCAAAGTGCACGACGCAACCCCTTAGGGTCGATCGGATCGACCACTGTTTGATGGCTCCCTCGAAGCGATTGGTCGATTCTCTGGAAATTAGCGTCGTAGCCACAGCCGACGAAACTCTTCTGCTCAAGGTCGAACCCAGGAGCAGTGAGGAATCCCGGGGATGACTCGGCGATGGCTTTCTGATCGCTCAAGTGTCCTTCCGAAACGGGGATAAGATCCGGCGCTGAAGCGCACCAAGACGAATTCTCAGCTGCGCCTTTCGATAGGCTACGGAGGGGGTCGTGTCCTTCGAATCGAACGTATGGATCCGCTCCGGCTTGGATACTGCCTGGAATACAGCGCCGAAATCCGCTTCCGCAATCTCCGGAAACACCGGCAGGAGCTGACGCCGTAGGTATTCGGCATCATTGGCGAACCGGGGAAATTCGAGGAAGGTGAATGGGATCTCGTACTCGACCAACGTGTGAATGAGACCGTAGAAGGCTGTGGCGAGAAAATCGTGTTGCTTCCGAGGATCTTCAGTTCCCCAGAGCCCTCCAGCAACATGCTGGTGGGTGCCGCTGTCGCTTCGCCGGATCCGGCTCTGTGCGGCCGCATTGAGCTCTCTGATCGGGATTAGAGCATGGCCGATTGGGATCTTGCCTTCCTCAAGGATGCTGCGAAGCCGAATCGTCAGATTAGGGTGCTTTACAATTCGTGGCGCTGTTGGTTCCAGAATGTCGTGCTCGAATCCAGCAGCGGCCTCGGAGTCGTAGTCTTTTTTCCGTTCGCCGACTATACCAGTGTTAAGACCGAGTTCGGTTAACAATTCCACCAACATGGTGGTCCCTGCCCGTCCCGTGCCGGTGATGATAATTTTGGGCTCGATGGCCATGGCTACAGTGTTGAAGTTGGCAGAGGATCAGGCTTTGATCATCAGCCCCTGTCCGGTTGGCAACGCGCAGATGTGCACTCCTTTGGACGTAGCGAAGTCGTCGGCGCCAGTTCTGATGCTGTCGTAGCCCCAGTAAGTGTAGTCATCCATCAGCACTAGGCCACCGACCGGAATTCGATCCCACAGAGCCTCGAGAGTTTGCACTTCGGGCTGTGAGCAGTTCATGTCGAGGTGGAGATAGGCAATCCTATCAGACTCGATCTGAGAAAGTGTTGCGGGTACCATTCCGCGGATCAGTTGGACGCGATCCCATTCAGAAAAATTCTTTGTCACCGAGTCAAAATCGACGGTGTAGCGTCCGGCTTCGATCTTCCTTTTACTCTCCGCGCTGAACCCGGCGTCCCGTTCTTCGTCTGTCAGCATTTTATCCGCAATCCCAGCGAAGGTATCCAATAAGAAGAATCGAGAGTCGAGGCTGTTCCAATCGAGGTAGTCCATGACGGCCGAGCTGACGAAGCCGTAATTGACCCCACACTCCACAAAGTCGCCTCCTAGTCGGGAGGCATGCGACGCCGCCCAGAGTGCGATGTGGAGGCGCCAGTGGATCGGATAGCTCAGCCCTTTTGGGAGCGCCTGCTGACCACGAGCGTAGGCTCGCTGAAAATCAGGTCCGTCCATGAACGCATTGCTGTGTGCCGTTCGCAGGCCGTCCTGATCGTAGACGAAGCTCGAGGGCTTCTCGGGTATCTTATGAAGATTGTAGCCAAGACGTTGAAACAGAGATTTAATAGCCGTTTTCATAGATGGTTGGAGCAGAGTGGTTGTAGGGGTTACCTCGCGAATTCTCCTTTGGTTCCTCGAGTCGCACGCAGCATACCGTTGAACCCGGTATGGCACTCGGCCAAATGGTCGAGGTGAAATCCTAACTCAGAGAGTCTAGAAACGAGGCCGTGCATCGTGTGATCGCCATGCCAAAGATGGTATTCCATCGTCAGAGCGCTGATATGTTGCCAAGGCTCATCGAGATCGAGCAGTGCCCACTCGGCTCCTTCGCAATCGAGTTTGAGGAGATCGCATTCGCTGCCAAGCCGTTCCAAAGCGGTGTCAATCGCAACGATGTCCACCTCGCCATCGTCGGCTTCCTTAGTGCGTCCGGTTCCAGATGGTCCCGGAACGAACATTGAGGCCTTGCCCGCCTTGGGCCCGACCGCGTCATGGAACAGTTCGATGTTCAAGTCCCGGAGGTTGTTGGCAATAATGGGCGCTAGCTCAGGATTTGGTTCGTAGCAATGAATGACAGCATCGGGAAACCGCGCCCTCGCGACGATGCTAAACAACCCGGCATTGCCACCAATATCGAGGATCGTCTTAGGGTGCTCTGTCAGTCTGCGGAGGCCGTAGCAATCGCTAAAAAGCATCTCTCCCAGTTCCTCTTGGTGCCCCATTTCTTCGCCTTCCAAATACTGGAGGTGGACCCGCTGATCGCCGACCAGAATCGAGTCAGCAGCGAACGACGACGACTTGCCATAGGTGACTCCGAGGTCCAACCATGTGGCTCTGAAACCCAGGCTATCGGAAATTCTTCGAAGAAGGCTTGCTAGTTGATGTCGGTTCAAAATCTAGTCAGAGTTTGTGGGCTGAGGACTCGCCATGACCTCGGCGCTCGGCGGCGATGATTTCCGGATCTGCGCTGAGGTAGGATGGATCGTCGAACGAGAGGGCAGGGGAAGCGGGGAAGGCCGCGGGTTGAGGGGTTACTCCGAAAAGTTGTATGGTCATGCTCCGAAGCATTTCGACATGGCTGTCTTCGGCATCGACTGCGATGAGCTTGTCGCTGATCTGCTTCTGCTCGAGAAGCTCTCGGGTCTTCGGCGAGTCGTCGATCAAGTAGTCGTAGGGGGCGCAATCGATCGCTAGGCAGTCCTCGGGTAACTTCTCGAAGGGACTGCGTTCGGCCTTGTCGGCGAGAAGTTGCTCAAGACAGAGTTGGCGGCCTCCGAAGGTATCCTTCAGCTCTGGGAGGAGGCGGTTCAAGTAGTCGAGCCGGTAGCGGTCGGTGGCAGTGATCAAAACCAAGGACGCACATTGCTCAGAAAGAACCTTCAGAAGCTCCAACATCCCTGTCCGAATCTGAGTCGGTTCGGTTGGTGTCTTCAGGAAAGGATATCGCTTAGGACTGTAGAGCTCCCGACGGTCTCGAGGCCCGGCTATCCAACGACCTAGATTCCGTGGGCTCGGAATCATTTTGTCGAACCGGAGTTCGGGAGTGACGATGTCTTGCTCGATCCAGGCTTCGGGGCTTCGGTTCCGGCGGCACAGGATGGTGTCGTCGAGGTCGAAGGCGATCGTCTTGCCGGTTAGATCGCGGGTGGCCAAGGCCAGATTTGTAAGTTCATCTACCAGTGGTTGGTGGAGATCGATGCGCGCTTCTCGAGTCGGTAGCAAGTGAACCGGTGGGCGCTCGCGGCACAGGTTTTGGATGCCGCCCTTCATATTCTATTTAGTCTCCTGAATGAATGAAAGGAAGAAATAATTAAGAGGATTTATTCTCACTCAAGCCCCGGAAGAACGCGAAGCGATTAGCGAGGGGGCTATAGTAGGGGACGAATGAATTCGGACATCTCTGCATACCACTGAGCAGAAGGATGGATTCCGTCGTAGGTGTAATCCGTGGCGAAGTTGCCATCGGCGTCGGTGAAGTAATCATAAGAAGCGGCGTGAAAGCGCTCTTCTTTTCGTGCACGGTTGGTGATAAGTTCGCCGAGTAGTGAGTTGAGTTCTTGAGTTTTCTTGTTGTCAGTGAGCCAACCGGGACTGGCATGCTGGAAAAGTCCTTTATGGATTGGCATGACAGGAAAGATTTCCACCTCCGTATTTGACGATTCCTCAGCGATCTGGTCGAGGATTACTGTGTAGTACTCAAGAATTTTAGGAATCTCTCTTTTCATGAAGAGGTCGTTGATACCTATCATCAGAATGATTTTTCTAGGGGTTCCTTGAAGAACCGTCGGGAGGCGGGTGAGGAGCGTAGGAGTGGTGTCGAATTCGATGCCGCGGTTGCGGACATCCGGATGGCGCAAGAACCCATTCCAGTCTCCCCTGAAAATGGGAGTCCCTCCGAGAATAACGACATCAGCCGGTGTGTGCTGTTGTGCTTGGTGAACTTGGTGGGAGAACTGATAGATGGGGCTTCTGAAGATGCTCCGTTCCCAAGGGGATCCTGGCCGAGCAAGTTCGAATGCGGGACGAGCTACAGGAGGGGTGATTCGGCTCTCCACCTTTTCGCGGAGGTAGGCGATGCCGCCTCGCTTGTAGATCAAGGTTCCGGCGATCGCTAATCCTAGGAAATTGGCTACTAGTGATAGGGCCAAAAGGACAAATATACGGGGTCGTTTCACGGATGAATGGGTTCAAGAGTTTCGGGCCAGATAGTCTGCGAGTCGGTCTGCCAGAGCTACGAGGGTAAAAGTGGGGTTGGCGCAGCCTCCTGTCGGCATAACTGATGACCCTGCCATAAAAATGTTGGCATGAGCAAAGAGGGCGCAGTTGACATCAACCACTCCAAACTTGTCACTGGCTGCCATTCGGGTAGTTCCGATGTGGTGGCTACCAAAACCTGGGCGGGTGGTGTCCGTGATCTCAGTGTCGATTCGGAATCGGGCGTGGCCGGATGCACTGAGGCGACGGGTGATTTCGTCAACGGATTGAGCACAGCTGGCGAGTTCTTCGGGACCAGCCTCCCAGTTTATCGACGCCCGTCGCATGCCGAGCCTGTCCCTTTCATCACTTAGCGTTATCCGGCTTGGTCCCGGGCGCTGCTCTGCCATCAGCCCTACGGAGAAGTCCAAACTGTCATTGAAGCCACTGGAAGCTGTTTGGGATTGTCGTGCTTCTATAATTGCTCCAGCGAGTCTGTCGGTGGGTTCCTCTGCTGTGTGCATCATGAGGACCGCATTAGGAAGATTCAGTTTGTGGCGGAGGCTTGGGGAAAGTTGTAGCATGCCGCCGTAGGTGTCCGTACGGTAATTGAAGCGATAGAAGTTGTAGGAACTTCCGGGAACTCGAAAGTGTCCTTGGCCGAGTTGGTAGAAGTGAAAGTGCTCCATAAACCCGTCACCTAAATTGCCACTGTCATTGCCGATTCCCGACGCCACTTGCTTGTCACAATGGAGCAGCAGTCTTGCATTTTCGATTCCTCCGCAGGCGAGGATGAGGTGATCGCAGTTGATCGTATGCTTTCTTTCTCCAGCTATCACCGTGACGGAGCGGCAATGCCCGCTGTCATTGTTCAACTGTATGTCGGTCAGTGCGGTTCGAGTCAGGACTTGAATGTTTTCGTTAAGCGCTAAGGTCTTTGCGTAACGCTTACCGAAGCGAGTCGGGCGGAAGGCCCAGACTTTTGTTTCAAGGCCGACAGCAGAAAGATCGACCATAGCGCCCTTGCTGGTTTGCCGAAAATCCTCGGTAAAGAATTCAGGGATTTCGAGGACTTGAGCAGCTTTTTTGTAGTGGGGAAGGAGATCCTCATAGCTGATTGGCCAGCCAGGATGCGGCATCTCTGTTGCCTTACTCGCATTAAAATCTTCGGGATCGAGTGGGGCGCACATGCCCGCCCAGTGATTCGAGGTTCCTCCGAATTGTCGAAGTCGCGTGCCTTCTAAACTGTAGGGTAGTCCTGTAGACTGCCCATTGTAGTCGTTTTGGATCTCTGCGTCGTAATCGAACGATCCCGCTTCAATCATGGTCACTTTTTTGCCCGCCGCTGCTAGGCGAAGCGCAAGAGTGATACCAGCAGGCCCAGCACCCACTACCAAGAAAGTGGCCTGGTGGGGAGCTTTGGGGTTCCAACTTCTTCCGTCAAGGATCATTCTAAAACCCCCCTCCTTGCAACGCACATGCCAACTCCAACTCACTAAGCATCCATCCCGACACTTCGATGACTTGGCTTTGCATAAACTCCTCGGCGATTCTTTCCTCCCAGGTCTGGTTCGATCCCGACTCCTTTGTGCTGCGAAGATCTGTGGGGATCTCTCCATAGCGTTTCATGACGCTGTCGAGGATGGCGGCTCTTGTCTCCGTCGGGACCAAGTCCTCCAGGAAGGCGGAAGACGGAGTGTCTTCTTCGCCACAGGACGATAGCACCGCAGGAGAAAGGGCCGTCGCGCCTATTTGTAGGAGTAGTGTTCTTCGATCGCTTGCCATAATGACTTTCCGTTTCTACCGAAGGAACTTAAAAAGGCTTTTCATCTTACTGCCAGCTTTCCGCAAAGGGAGGGGGAGGAAGAATTCACGGTCGAGTTTTTTTTCCCACACTTTGCGATGCCAGGCGAATGCAGACCCGTCGAGATCCTCCGGTAACGATTCGGCAAAGCTTTTGTCCCAGTCTTTTCCGTAGTTCTTCACGAAGTAGCGGCTGGCAAAAAGGTTGGCCCGCCGCTGGTATTCGTGACGGGAAATCTTGGTGACTTTTCCGTAGGTGCTACCGCTGGTGTCGTGAGTCAGGGAACACCGGTCGCTGTAAGCGAGAAACCAGCCGGCGCGGTAGAGCTTGTAGGCATACTCGGCACCCGCGCCCTGCGAGTAGTGGAAGGCCGGGTTCATGTAGCCGATATCGTGAATAACCTCTCCCCGGATCAACTGCGCGAGCCCGTGCACGGTCGCCGCCTTGTGCCACCGCAACGCCTCTTGGCTGGCCGCTCCCGGATACCATTCTTGATTGCTTTCGGACGGACCGATCAGCGCCATCCGGGGATTCTCGGCCATGCAGTCGAGGAGTTCTGTCAAGGTGTCCTCGCCTTCGGGGAACGTGACGTCATTGCAGACAAACCAGTAGAAGTCGTGATCGCCGTGTTCTTCTCTGGCGATCTGAAGCCCTCGGTCAAAGGCGTGATAGCGTCCGCGATACGGCTCGTCCTCGAACCAGTGAGTCATGTTCTTGGCGCAGCCCCCGGGGCGCTTGCTGCCGGCCTCAATCAGCACGATCGATTTCTGCACTTCTGGAGCCATTGCCGACACCTGCTCGAACACCGCATCCGCGAGATCCGCGCGGTCGCGGTTCATGATGATGATGGCGATTTTCATGCGATCTCGCTCGTCTTCTGTCGATCCAGAATCCCTT
>Ga0079203_1001805_pt1 | contig 15152 bp, 10 predicted proteins | sample PorBlaMBantryBay_FD_68602 | JGI IMG/M metagenome (GOLD analysis project Ga0079203, IMG submission 68602) | Marine algae microbial communities from Bantry Bay - Bantry Bay, Ireland | ecosystem: Host-associated > Algae > Red algae > Blade | place: Bantry Bay, Ireland
GGTGCCGCACTTCCGGTTGCTGGTAAAGTACCTATAGTGTTGACGGGATTCCCGCCTAAAGTTATTGCTGCCATTCTAGTGTATTTTAATGAACTGTGAATTTAAAAAATAAATAGGGTCTAACTAAAGAAGTCTACGCTTTTATTTTTGAGTCGGTCAACATTCGTATTTTTATATTCAAAGCAGCGAATAGCAAGGTCATAAACGGACTCAACCAATTAAAGATGGCATAGAAAAAGTATTCCGCCACACTAACTCCCAAAACACCTGATTGATACGCCCCACAGGTATTCCAAGGAATAAGAACAGAGGTCACCGTACCGGAATCTTCTAAAGTTCGACTTAGATTTTCCGGGGCCAAACCTTTATCCTCATAGGCTTTTTTGAACATTTTACCAGGAATTACCAAAGCGAGGTATTGGTCGCTTGCAATAATGTTGAGTCCCAAACAACTGACTACCGTACTAGCGAATAGACCAAAAACAGTCGTCGCTACCGATAGCAAAGCCTTTGTGATTCGTGATAAGGCACCTATTGCATCCATGACACCACCAAATACCATGGCGCAGACGATGAGGTATATTGTCCAGAGCATTCCTTGCATACCACCGGAACTAAAAAGGTCATTCAATTGTTCATTGTCGGTTATTATAGCCGTATCGGTGAATACCGCATTCATTAAGGATGTTGCATTTGAATCGGACAGTTGTGCTAAAATATCTTCTTGAAAAAATATAGCAAATACGGCCGCCAATGCAACACCGATTCCCAAGGCAATTAATGGTTTGGTCTTGAATAATATCAATGCAATGACCACTCCGGGAACAATAAAAAGATAAGGTGTAATGTTGAAGGTCGCAGCTATGCTTTCCAATAAGTCGTTTACATTTGCCGACCCAGTAGTGTCGATAGTGGTACTAAGAATGGCAAATGCAATTAGGGTGATGACGATCGATGGCACTGTGGTTAGAGCCATATAGCGAATATGTGTAAACAAATCGGTACCGGCCATGGCAGGCGCTAAGTTCGTAGTGTCGCTTAAAGGAGACATTTTGTCCCCGAAATACCCTCCGGAAATTACGGCTCCGGCAATCATACCCGAAGGTATGCCCAATGCTGAACCAATGCCGATCAAGGCAATGCCTACCGTTGCAGAAGTGGTCCAAGAACTACCCGTGGCAATAGAAATAATAGCTGCGATTATCACGGAAGCCGGAAGAAATATAGACGGATTCAATACTTGCAACCCATAATAAACCATAGCAGGTATAATACCGCTTACTAGCCAGGTTCCCGCTAAAGCCCCTACCAGAAACAATATCATAATGGGAACAAAAACACTGCGAAGGTTCTCCCAAATTTCTACAAGCATGGTTTTAATGGTCACCTTATTGAAAAAACCAACAATAGCTGCTATAACACCGCCAAGCAGCAGTATTATTTGATTGGAGTATTCCCCAAAAACCTCACCCTCTTTCAAAAAGATATTGTAAGCGAGCATTATCATGAGCAAGACTACTGGTATTAGTGCTTCCCAAATGCTTAATTCCCGATTTTCTACAATGTTCTCGTCTTCACGGTATTCACTTTCTTCTTCGACATGCATGTTGCTCTGGTTTGTTGTCCTTAATATTACGATTTTGGAAAGGACTGTGCAACCTCTAAGCTTAATCCCGTCGTCGTTCCCTATCCCAAAAATTAGTGCTAATTTTGTAACTCGAAAACAACAACTTCAAAATACATTTTTTATGAGTTCATACGACGTGGCCGTTATCGGCTCGGGCCCAGGAGGCTATGTGGCAGCGATTCGTTGCGCCCAACTAGGAATGAAAACAGCGATTATCGAAAAATACAGCACCTTGGGTGGTACTTGTCTAAATGTGGGCTGTATTCCTTCAAAGGCCTTGCTCGACTCATCGCACCATTATGAAGATGCCGTAAAGCATTTTGAGGAGCATGGTATCGAGATTCCCGGCGAAGTAAAAGTGAATTTAGAGAAAATGATCGCCCGAAAGCAAGGTGTCGTCGATATGACCACCAAGGGAATCCAATTCTTAATGGATAAGAATAAAATCGATGTTTTTGAGGGATTGGGAAGCTTTAAGGATGCAACCCACATCACCATCAAAAAGAAGGATGGCAAAACAGAAACTATTGAAGCTAAAAATAGTATTATCGCTACTGGCTCAAAACCCTCCACCTTGCCTTTTATCAAATTGGACAAGGAACGCGTCATCACTTCGACCGAAGCCCTAAAACTTTCCGAAATACCCAAACACATGATCATTATTGGTGGTGGGGTCATCGGTTTAGAGCTGGGTCAGGTATATAAGCGTCTCGGTGCAGAAGTCACTGTTGTTGAGTTTATGGACCGTATCATTGCGGGTATGGATGCTGCATTATCCAAAGAGTTGATGAAGACCATGAAGAAGCAAAAAGTAAAATTCGAACTTTCGCACAAAGTGAAATCAGTGGAGCGAAAAGGAAAGGAAGTCATTGTAAAGGCCGATAATAAAAAAGGGGAAGAAGTGACCTTTACCGGTGACTATTGTTTGGTGGCGGTAGGCAGAAGACCCTTTACAGACGGATTAAATGTTGAAGCAGCAGGAGTTAAAATAACGGATAGGGGTATGATCGAAGTAAACGACCACCTAAAAACTTCCGCAGCCAATATTTATGCGATAGGCGACGTAGTTCGTGGCGCAATGTTGGCTCATAAAGCTGAAGAAGAGGGTACAATGGTTGCGGAAATTCTCGCTGGCCAAAAACCACATATCAACTACAATTTGATTCCCGGAGTGGTCTATACTTGGCCCGAAGTTGCCGCTGTCGGTAAGACGGAAGAGGAATTGAAAGAAGCCGGTGCCGAATATAAGGTAGGCCAGTTTCCGATGCGCGCGCTAGGCCGTTCGCGGGCCAGTGGTGATATTGACGGGTTTGTAAAGATTTTAGCGGATAAAAAAACAGACGAGGTTTTGGGAGTGCATATGATCGGCGCCAGATGTGCCGATTTGATTACCGAAGCTGTTACAGCGATGGAATTTAGGGCCTCGGCAGAAGATATGGCCCGTATGAGCCATGCGCACCCAACATACGCAGAGGCCGTAAAGGAAGCAGCTTTAGCGGCAACCGAAGATAGGGCATTGCATATCTAACATCGTACCCTTGGCGCTAACACGGCTTCTTGTGGTCATTTACCACCTCCGCTCAAGCTTCTTTGGCACGCGGTCGGCAAACGAAGGTCCGGAGGTAGTTCATTTCAAACGCTTTATTTCCAAAAAAAAGTCCGAAACCATCATAAATTAGATGTTTCGGACTTTTTCAGTGCGTTTTCGGTATTAAAGATGCTTATGCGAACCATCGCAGTAAGGAGGATTGGCCGTTTTTTTACAAGTACACAGATAGGCCACTTTCTCTTCTGGAACCTCGAAGGTCAATGGTGGTGTAGCTTTTGCAGCCCGATGCGACCCATCGCAAAATGGTTGGTTCTCACTATAGCTACATGTGCACCATGAATAGCGCTTGTTTTTTTCTAAAGTAACCGGAATCGGGGCGTATTGCTTATCGCTCATATTGTATTTTTTGCGACAAGATAGGAAAACGTTAGTTTTTAAGCAATCCCAATACCCGTAGTACTTTAGAAAAGGTATTTTTTATAAGACCGAAGCCAAATGCGAGGAAGCCCTCGGTTTTTGACCTTGCGTAACCTAAGGTACTGTTTACATTAAGATGAATGTATTCTTTATGGCGTTCGTATTGCAAGGCCGAGTAGGTACTTACCAATATGAATATTATGGCTCCGGATATTGCGGTGAGAGGAGCTAGCGAATGGTGAAAAAATCCGTAAAGTCCCAAACCTGTAAAACTACCGTAGAGTAGTACAAAATGAATCACATAAATGGACAAAGTGCTTTGTCCGATTTTTAAAATAGTAGCGTTCCTTAACAAGCTTCTGACCAGCATGAACACCGCAAAAACAAGCAGTACATCGCCTAATCTAATAAATAAGTAGTTATTGAAATGAATAGATCTAAACACTTGTATACCTGTTACTTCTGATAAATATAAAAATGCATCAGAAGAGAATAATACCAATAAACTGCCAACACTTACCGCCGTTGTAATCGCTACGGGGTATACATATTTATAGTCGCCGAAACGTTTGAATAGGATAGAAAGAAACCCACCGAAAGCCGCGTAACCGAACCATGGGATAATGGTAAATACCGAACCGTTGATGTTGCTAATATAATTGGCCAAGAACTGTGGCAGCGCATCAAATGTAGTGGTAGCGTACCAAGGTTCAAAAGTGAATAAAAGTAAGGTGGCACTCAATAGAACTACCGGGAAAACAGACTTTTTAAGGTGATGCGTCAACAGATAGATACCTATTATAACCAATATGGAAAGCCCGATACAGTGCAAAACATCCACCAGGTAGAACGAATCGTAAATCTTGCCCGTAAATAGGCCCCATAGGTTCATTCTTAACAAGTATCCGATCAGAATAAGCTGGAAACCACGGCGCACTCCCTTTTTTATTCGTGGGTTTTGCATACCGGTCTTGTCCCCGCGAATCAGGAGAAAAGTGAAAATAAATCCAGATACCGTAAAGAAGACGGGGGCAGTAATGCCTCTAAAATAGCTCCAGATACTGTATATAATGCTATCTGGGTCACGAAAGGCCGTAGCTAACAAGCCATCTATGAAATGCCCTTGTAGCATCATGAGAATGGCCCAAGCACGCATGGCGTCGATAAAATAGAGTCTGGAAGTCTTTTTTTCCATTGAATTTAGTCAATTGCCCCTAAAAAGGTGAAAATCGATTGCGTCAATTTTTCAATCTATATACTTGTACAGCAGCCTGTTTGGATGTTAACATTGCTTAAAAATTGCTTTTTCAATGCAAAATTAGCTAAAATACTCGCATATCCGTACCATTTGCCCTAATTTCGAACTGAGAAGTTATCAAACGTTGGCTAAGCGGTATTATTGGCGTATTCGAATTCAAAAGCTAGTTTTACGTAATTACCATCAAAACTCTATTCTTGCGAACATTTGTTTCCTTTCCGCTGCCCGCTAAATTTGATTACAAAGCAGCACTCCTGTCATGGTCCCAACAGTTTAAAGAGGCCATATGGCTTGATAGTAACGAACATAACGATGAATACGGGTCTTTTGATGCCTTATTGGCCGTAGCGGCCGAAAGTAGTATTATCGTTCGACGAACTACCGGAGCTTTTGATAAGCTTAAGTCCTATCGTAAAGAACGTGCCGATTGGCTATTCGGTTTTCTTTCATATGATTTGAAAAATGGGATTGAAGACCTTTCCTCTTCCAACTTTGATGGCTTGCTGTTTCCGAATCTGTTTTTTTTTCAGCCAAAAAAAATAATCAAAATCGCTAGCGGTAAGCTCTATTTTATGTATTTGGATGGGTATGCGCAAGAAATTCAGTCAGACTATGACTCTATTTTTGGAAAGTGGGATTCTCCTGTAAAACCCAACGCTACTGCTAGCATCCATATAAAATTGAGGATTTTTAAAGACGAATACTATCAGCGCGCACGTCTCATGCTTGCCCATATTCATCGCGGCGATATCTATGAGGCGAATTTCTGTCAAGAATTTTACGCAAAAAACACCCTGATCGATCCACTTAGCGTCTATAAGAAGCTGAACGCGATATCGCAGCCCCCTTTTGCTGTTTTCTTGAAGAATGACGATAATTTTCTCCTGTGCGCATCTCCGGAGCGCTATTTGAAAAAAGAAGGGAAGCGACTTGTTTCACAACCTATTAAGGGTACGGCCAAACGTGATGGGGACCCAAAAATAGATACCTCCTTAATCGAAAAACTCCGACATGATGAAAAGGAACGGGCAGAAAATATCATGATCGTAGATTTGGTGCGGAACGACCTGTCTAAAAGTGCTGAAAGAGGAAGCGTAAAGGTCGAAAGGCTGTGCGAGGTAAGATCGTACCGTCAAGTACACCAGATGGTATCGACCGTAAGTGCGGTAGTTTCAGCTGAACGCGACCCGGTGGATTTGATCCGGGAAAGTTTTCCCATGGGCAGTATGACGGGAGCACCCAAAGTTTCGGCCATGAAGATTATTGAGGAATTAGAATCGTTCAAGCGCGGTCTATATAGCGGTGCTGTCGGGTATTTTACACCTGAAGGGGATTTTGATTTTAATGTTGTCATTCGGAGTATTTTGTATAATGCGACCAAGAAGTATGTCTCCTTTTCGGTAGGTAGTGCTTTAACGGCGAAAGCGATTCCTGAAAAAGAGTATGAAGAATGTCTCTTAAAGGCAAAGGCCATGAGAGAAGTGCTGGAGAGCGTTTAGTTCCAAACATTAATAGTATGGTTATGAAGGAATTAAATTTTCAAATTCAGTTAAATGGCTATGAAATTCTCGGATTTCATATCAGTCCGGAATTGGTAAAGGGCGTTGTGGTACTTGTTCATGGCTTTGGAGAACATTCGGGTCGGTACAGCGAATCGGTCGTTCCGATGTTGAATGCGATTGGTTTGGCAGTGGTTGCCTACGATAATATCGGCCATGGGAAATCGTCCGGAAAACGCGGCCATTGCCCAAGTTATGCCGCGCTACTAGGCGTTTTGAGCGCGGCGATAGATAAAGCGAAAGAACTGCACGCCGAAAAACCGCTATTTCTTTACGGGCATAGTATGGGTGGCAACCTCGTTTTGAATTACGCCTTAAGACGGAAGGAAAGTCTTGCAGGAATAGTTGCCACTAGTCCCTATTTGCGACTTGCGTTCGAGCCCCCCAAATGGAAGCTGATTTTAGGGACATTGATGCTCAGAATAGCACCTTCGATTACCTTGCCTTCCGGACTTGATGCGAGCGGAATCTCCCGAATACCAACGGAAGTTGTGAAATATAAAAAAGATCCGTTAATTTTTGATGCCGTAAGCCCCATGTATTCTTTCCCGATTATGGAAGCAGGGGAATGGGCCATTGCCAATGCCGACGGGTTGAAGTGTAAAACTCTCTTGCTGCATGGAACCGGAGATCAAATTATTGCTTATCGTGGCACAGAAGCGTTTCATGAAAATACCGATAACACTACCTTAGAACTTTACGAAGGCGGGTATCATGAGTTGCATAATGATCTATGTCGGAAAGAAGTGCTCCTGAAAATCGGCGAATGGATAAAGGGCAGCTTGTAAAATTACTGTTATACTTACGCCATATGTAGTAATCAAATTCAAAAAAGATTAAAAATTGTTTTTGCATTTTAAACGCAGGGATAGTTAACTTACCTACCGGCAGGCATTGAAAGCGCAAAGCTTACAAAGTAACAACCATACCAGCATTTGTAGCCTTGCGATTTCCCTATTTGTGATTGGTGCTAATGGTTATGGTATTTGAGCCCAAAATTAGAAACCAGTTCTATTGTAGGATAAATTCGTATCAATTCTTTAGTCGTTCAAGGGATCGGTTCATGCTTTCGGGCAGACCATTCCTCTTTGTAGTCACGAGGTACCGCTGAAAATAATTTGTGCAAATTCAGCTAATTCGTGTCAATTCGGTAGCCATTCCATATTTTTGACCTTATGTTAACCGATTTCCACAAACACATACGAGTTAATTTTCCGGAAATGCAGCAAAGGCGTTTTTTGCTGGCCTGTAGCGGTGGCATCGATAGTATGGTTTTGGCAACACTTTGCAAACGGTTAAAGTTGAATTTTGCCCTTGCCCATTGCAACTTTCGCTTGCGGGGAAATGAGAGTAATGCCGATGCTGAATTTGTAGAAAAGCTCGCTGAGGAATATAATGTTGAGTATTTTGTAACTCATTTTGATACTGTAGGTTATGTAAATAAAAATAAAGTTTCGGTTCAAGTAGCTGCTCGGGAATTACGCTATACTTGGTTTGCAGAAATAATGCAGCGCAACGGCATCGGACTTTTGGTGACCGCCCATCATGCCGATGACAATTTAGAGACGTTTCTCATTAACCTTTCCAGAGGCACCGGTATTGAGGGATTAAATGGTATTCCTTCGAAAACCGATCATATCTGTAGGCCGCTCTTGCTTTTTTCAAGAGCGCAAATCGAAGCTTTTGCCACCTCCGAAAAAATCAAATGGCGTGAAGATGCCAGCAACCAAGAGACCAAATACCTTCGCAATAAGATTCGACAGGATGTCGTACCGGGACTAAAGGCCCTTCATCCCACCTTTTTAGAGAATTTCAATAAAACACAAGAATACCTTGCTGGCACTTCAGCACTGGTCAAAACAGCCATAGAAAATATCAAAAAGAAGCTTTTTGTTGTTAAGAATGGTCATGTGACCATCACCATCTCCGATTTGCAAGAGCTGCATCCGCAGCAAACGATTCTTTACGAATTATTTAAAGACTATGGTTTTACGGCTTGGGACGATATCTCAGATTTGCTTACTGCTTCGAGCGGCAAGGAAGTGCGTTCAAAAACGCATCGATTAATCAAGGACAGAAACACCCTTTTATTAACCGAATTGTCTATATCGACAAAGCAAGTCTTTAAAATCGATAGCTTAGAAACAGGTATAAATTATCCAATTGCATTGCGATTTGAGGAAGTGTCCGGTATTGGCCAAGCTTCGCTCGATGCACTTTTTGTAGATAAAGAAACGTTAAAGTATCCACTAACCGTCAGGAAATGGGAAAATGGCGACTATTTTTACCCATTGGGAATGCAGGGTAAAAAGAAACTGTCGAAATATTTTAAAGATGAAAAATTCGATCGTATCGCAAAAGAGAACCAGTGGCTTTTATTCTCGGAAAATAACTTGGTCTGGGTTATCGGTAAACGGGGCGATGAGCGTTTTAAAGTGCGTGAGGCAACCAATAATATCGTAAAAATTACATTAAATAAATGAAACAAGTAATACTACTTAGTTTTCTATTTTTAAGCAGCTTAACCGTACATTCCCAGGATGATGAGATACAGGTGGTATGGTCTCAAACATGGAATAAGCTTTCAGATACTGAATACGAGTTGGTGATGACCGCGAACATTGCAGATGAGTGGCATATTTTCTCGCAATTCACACCTGAGGGAGGTTCAATGCCCAGTGAGTTTACGTATGCAAATGTGGGTGCCGATTTTGAGTTGGTGGGTACTACCACAGAGAGTAAGACCGAGAAAAAGTATGAAGAGGTTTTTGAGATTGAGGAGGTGTTTTTTGTTAAAGAGGCGGTCTTTATACAAAAAATAAAGCTTTTAAAACCGGATGTACGCCAAATAGACGTTAACATATGGTATCAAGTTTGTAAAGAAGTCTGCATTCAACAAGAATACGATTTTAAATTCGTTTTAGATGGCGGCAAGGCAGTTGCCAATGCGAAAACGGTAGATGAGCGCAGTCTTTTAATGGGGCGGGCTCTGCAGCTCGATTTAAAGAACAAAGACAGACTGAAAATAGGCGGTGCTACTATAACGGACAGCACTACCGGTTTATGGGGAATAGTAGGTTTGGGATTTTTAGGAGGTCTTATTGCGCTATTGACGCCATGCGTATTTCCCATGATACCCCTAACGGTGTCATTTTTTACCAAACAATCCGGCAACCGCTCTAAGGGAATAGTCAACGCCATAACCTACGGACTCTTCATCGTACTTATTTACGCATTGTTAAGTCTACCCTTTCACTTATTCGATTCAGTTGATTCCCAGATTTTAAATACCGTTGCCACCAATGTATGGCTGAATATTGTCTTTTTTATCGTTTTTGTCTTTTTTGCATTTTCATTTTTTGGGTATTATGAGCTGACACTGCCAAGCTCGTGGGCAAATACTATGGATTCTGCCTCTTCAAAAGCGGGAGGTGTTATCGGCATCTTTTTTATGGCGGTGACTTTGGCTATTGTCTCTTTCTCTTGTACAGGGCCTATTTTGGGAGGGCTTTTGGGTAGTACGGTCTTAGAAGATGGCGATGTTGCCAATAACCTGTCAGCAGGTATGATCGGATTTGGTACGGCATTAGCGCTACCTTTCGCCTTGTTCGCATTATTTCCAGCTTGGCTGAAGTCGTTGCCGAAGTCCGGTGGGTGGATGACCACTGTAAAAGTCGTATTGGGCTTTTTAGAACTGGCACTTGCCTTAAAATTCCTGTCCAATTCCGATTTGGTCGCGCATTGGGGCATTTTGAAAAGGGAGGTCTTTCTCGGTATTTGGATTTTGCTGTTCGTGTTATTGGGGTTATATCTGTTCGGTATTTACAGATTTCCGCATGATGGCCCGAAACAAAAACTTTCCGTAGGAAGAAAGATTACCGGACTCGTTAGTTTAGCGTTTTCGGTATACTTGATTTTAGGGGTCGCCAAAATAGCGGACCTAAAATTACTTAGTGGTTTTCCACCGCCTCAGTTTTACAGTATTTTCGAACAAGAAAGTGATTGCCCATTAGGAATCGACTGCTTTAAAGATTTTGATGAAGGTCTAGCATATGCAAAAAAAGCGAACAAGCCCATCTTATTGGATTTTACAGGTTGGGCATGCGTTAATTGCCGTAAAATGGAAGAACATGTGTGGAGTGTACCGGAAGTGTATGAGATTTTAAAAGAGAAATATGTTCTTATTTCGCTATACGTAGATGATCGAAAGGAACTAGCGGCAGAGGACCAATTTGATTTTAAATACGAGTCGGGCCGTGTAAAAACAATTGAAACCGTGGGGCAGAAGTGGGGCACCTTTCAGACCTTGAACTTTAATGCGGCCTCACAACCATATTATGTATTGCTTTCACCAGATATGAAAATATTGCACCACGCAATACAAAGTACTGATAGTGATACCTATAGGGATTGGCTTACCAAAGGGCTTTCCGAATATCGATTATTATCCCAAAAATAGCTGTCAGAAACGGTTTTTTTTTCTCACAATTTAAACTATCTTTCTTGTAAATTTAAGGATTGCGATTCGTTAAAAAACTAATTCGGTTACTATTGTTTGTGGCTTTGGCCCTCATTATTGCCGGGGTTACGGTATATTTAAGTTTGAAGCCCGAGTATAAGGGAGAACAGCATCTAACTGGTCTTTCTAGGGCAGTGGAAGTATACTACGATACCTATGGAATTCCACATATTTACGCTGAAGATGAGAAAGATGCATTTCGGAGCCTGGGGTATGTGCACGCCCAAGATCGTCTTTGGCAAATGGAGTTACTCCGCAGGATCGGTCGCGGCGGACTTTCAGAAGTTTTTGGGGAAAAAGTGTTGGGTACCGATAAGTTCTTTCTTGCCCTAGGTATAGATGAGGCATCGAAAAAAACCGTTGCTGCTTTGGATATGGATTCCAATTCTGTACAACTATCCCAAGCCTATCTCGATGGAATCAATCAGTTTATTCAAGAAGGACCGACACCCATTGAGTTCTATTTAACGGGAATTGAAAAGGAACCATTCACTTTAAAAGACATTCACAATACCCTCGGGTATATGTCGTTCAGCTTCGCCCAAGCGCACAAGACAGACCCACTGCTAACGGCCATAAAGGATAAATTGGGGCCGGAATACTTGATCGATCTAGAAATCGATATCGATCCGAATACTACTTTAATCAAAAGCCATAATCCAGCGCGTATCGATGCGACGCAACTAACCATTATCGCATCGGTCACAAAATCTTTGGAAGCACTTGCAATTCCACTATTTGAAGGAAGCAATAGTTGGGTGATAGGGCCTGAAAAAACGAAGAAAGAAAAAGTAATTTTTGCCAATGATCCGCATATCGGCTTTTCATCACCATCAGTTTGGTACGAAGCACATGTTGTCACCCCTACCTACGAAAAATACGGATACCACTTGGCCGGAGTGCCTTTTCCCTTATTGGCACATGATAGAAATTTGGCCTATGGCATGACCATGTTCGAAAATGATGATGTCGATTTCTACTACGAAGAAATGCATCCTACCGATGCAACAAAATACAAAACCGATGCCGGCTGGGCATCTTATGAAATCGCAACCAATACCATAAAAGTAAAAGATGGTGACGACGTCACTTTTAAGGTAAAAAAAACCAAACGGGGCCCAATATTGAATGAAATCGCCGATCAGATTACTGGGCAGCGGCCCATTTCAATGTGGTGGAGCTATACCAATCATAAGAATGAAGTTATTGATGCCCTCTATGAGATGGCCAGTGCTTCGGACATTGCATCTTTTCAAAAAGCACTCCCAAAAATACACGCACCCGGTCTGAATATTATGTATGGCGATGCCAAAGACAACATAGGCTGGTGGGCAACTGCACATTTATACGAAGTGCCGGATAGTGTACATACCAAATTTGTACAGACGAGTACCAAAGCGTTTCCATCAGAGAAGCAATACCTTGATTTTTCGGAAAACCCTCAGGCGATCAACCCCCCTTGGTATTATGTCTATTCTGCAAACAACCAGCCAGATTCGGTAAATGGCAGGTATTTTCCCGGGTATTACCTGCCAGAAAATAGGGCCAAACGTATTGTAACCTTGTTAGCACCGAAAAATGATTGGGATGCGGCAGCAGTTCAGGAAATGATAACCGATATAACATCTTCGTTAAATCCATTAATTTTCACCGATATGGTCAAGGCGTTGGATATTAGAGGGCTTTCGGATAGGGAAAGGAGAATCCTGGACAGAATGCGGGCATGGAAGGGCGACTATACCTTAGAAAGCATTTCGGCAACTATTTACCACCGTTGGGTATTCCGTATTTTAAATAACACCTTTGGGGATGAATTGAACGCGTCGCAATTCGATCAGCTTTTAACGACCCATTTTAGTAAACGCATCATAGCAACCTTAGTCGATATACCGAATTCTATTTGGTGGGACGATATCCTAACCGAAAATATCAAGGAAACGCACGAAGACATTATTCAAAAATCATTTGAGGAGGCCTTGGCGTTTTTGATTGAGGATTTCGGGGAGGATGAAACGCAGTGGACTTGGAACAAGGTGCATAGTTTGGAGCACGAGCACCCTATGGGCCAGGTTGCGGCTTTACGCCCTTTTTTCAACGTTGGTCCCTTTCCGATAAGCGGTTCTCGGGAGGTTATTAATAATATGGGCTTCGGTTACAATTCTGAAGGTTTTTACAAAGTAGGTTCAGGCCCCTCAACACGAAGAGTTATCGATTTTTCAGATGTAGAAAACAGCATGAGCATATTGCCAACGGGGCAATCGGGAAATATTTTTAGTTCGCACTATAAGGATCAGGCCAAACTATTTGTCGATGGCGAATTTCGCAAAATGCTCATGAACAAGGAAGAAATTCAAAAATCAGAGTCCGTTCTTACATTGCAACCTTTGCATCAGAAAGAGTAAAGACAAAAAGACACAAGGAGGAAAGACGGGGGAGAAGGCCAAGGTTTGAGATAAATGTCCTTTTTCTTTATTCCTGTAGACCCGAGGGGTCGGTCTTCTATCTTTCTATAGTGGTAAAGTGCTGTTCGGGTTAGCACGAATGTAGCAAAGAACAAGGAATGAGATGATTGTTCTTTATTTTTGTTCCTTGAGACCCAATGGGTCGCTATTTCAATTTTTCCCCCATTGTGCAGTTGTTAGCACATCGTTAATCGCAAACGCACAGTAGAAAAAATAAATAAAAGCATGTTAACAAAAGTCTTCGGTAGTGCTGTTTTCGGTGTAGAGGCGACCACCATTACCTGTGAGGTAAATGTGGATATTGGTGTTGGTTATCATTTGGTGGGTCTGCCCGACAATGCTATAAAGGAAAGTAACTACCGTATTGCAGCCGCTTTATTGAATAACGGCTATAAAATTCCCGGGAAGAAAATTACCCTGAATTTAGCCCCTGCAGATCTTCGCAAAGAAGGATCCGCCTATGACCTTACCCTTGCCATGGGTATCTTGACCGCCTCGGGCCAGATACAATCCGAGAATTTGGAGCACTTTATCATCATGGGCGAGCTTTCGTTAGATGGGGGTTTGCACCCTATAAAAGGTGCCTTGCCTATTGCCATAAAAGCCATAGAAGAGGGGTTTAAAGGATTTATTCTACCACAGGCGAACGCTAAAGAAGCTGCAATTGTCGAAGGGCTCGAGGTATATGGTGTTGAAAATATTTCGGAAGTCATCGAGTTTTTTGACAAAGGGAAACCGCTTGAGCGAACCATTGTAGATATTCAAGAGGAATTCTATAAAAACCTGGATTTTCCAGAATTCGATTTCTCGGATGTGAAGGGGCAAGAGAGCATTAAACGTTGTATGGAAATCGCCGCGGCAGGCGGACATAATATTATCCTTATCGGTCCACCAGGATCGGGAAAGACCATGTTGGCAAAGCGTCTGCCATCTATTTTGCCACCCATGACGATGCACGAGGCCTTGGAAACGACCAAAATACACTCCGTGGTCGGTAAAATCAAGAATATGGGATTGATGAGCCAACGGCCATTTCGCAGTCCGCATCATACTATTTCAGATGTGGCGCTTGTAGGCGGAGGTGCCTATCCGCAGCCGGGAGAAATATCCCTTTCGCACAATGGTGTCCTGTTTTTAGATGAGCTGCCAGAATTCAAGCGTGGCGTGTTGGAAGTAATGCGCCAGCCTTTAGAGGATCGCGAGGTAACGATATCCAGGGCGAGATTTACGGTAACCTATCCTAGCAGTTTTATGTTGGTTGCCAGTATGAACCCCAGTCCTGGGGGTTATTTTAACGACCCTGACGCTCCGGTGACTTCGTCCCCAGCAGAAATGCAGCGGTATCTGAGCAAGATATCAGGTCCGTTGTTAGATCGCATCGATATACATATTGAAGTGACGCCGGTGCCCTTTGAAAAACTATCCGAGGACAGAAAAGGAGAGAGCAGTGTGGCCATACGCGAACGGGTAACCGCTGCACGGGAAATCCAGACCGAACGCTTTGAGGGTCTTGAAAATGTACATTACAATGCCCAAATGAATACAAAACAGATTCGGGCCTATTGTAAATTGGACGAACAGTCAAAGACCATGCTTAAAAATGCCATGGAACGATTGAATCTTTCTGCCCGTGCCTATGACCGTATCCTCAAAGTAGCTCGGACCATAGCCGATTTGGAAAAAACTACCGAAGTAAATGGCAATCATATCGGGGAGGCGATCCAGTATCGTAGTTTGGATCGGGAGGGATGGTTGGGATAG
>Ga0079203_1001832_pt1 | contig 15024 bp, 16 predicted proteins | sample PorBlaMBantryBay_FD_68602 | JGI IMG/M metagenome (GOLD analysis project Ga0079203, IMG submission 68602) | Marine algae microbial communities from Bantry Bay - Bantry Bay, Ireland | ecosystem: Host-associated > Algae > Red algae > Blade | place: Bantry Bay, Ireland
ACAATTGCAAAGGCGCATTTCCCGCCAACCACGTACTCGCAATGAATCCACCAATCACCGCTCCGGCGATAAACACCAAATTCCAGCGCTCCCTTTTCCAATCAAAATCAAAAAATGAGACCCGCTTTCCAGCCCCTCCTATCGCACAAAAGCTCCGTAAGGTACTGCTCACCCCAAACTGTCCACCCGCCATTAATAGCATAAACATCACCAGCGCGATCATCGGACCGGAGACATACCAAGGCCAGGGTTGCGAAATAAATTCAATCATTCTTTCTTTTATTTAAGCGTTGTAGGACAAACAAATTCAGTCAACGGTATTGTTGTTTCTTTAATAGATTTAAAACCACCTTTTATATCCACTAAGTCATGAAACCCACGCGATTTTAAAATAGAGGCAGCAATCATAGATCGATAACCTCCCGCACAATGGACATAAAATTTATCCTCTTTTGGGAAACTAGCCAGATGGTCGTTCAAAGATTTAAGCGGTACATTCGTCGAATTGAGCACATAAGATGCCTGATGCTCGGTAGGCTTTCGGACATCAAAAAGTTTTATTTCGGAACCTTCCATAATCGTAGCCAGTGAACTAGCAGGAATCGTTTCTACCGTTTCTACTGGACGTCCAGCTTCCTTCCACGCAGCTATTCCGCCAGCCAAATACCCCAACGTTTGGTCAAAACCTACCCTAGATAAACGAGTAATTGCTTCCTGCTCCCGTCCTTCGGGCGCAATAAGGATAATCGGTTGTTTGATATCCACAATCAATTCTCCTACCCATGGCGCAAAACTTCCATCCATCCCAATAAAAATACTATTGGGAACATGTCCTGCAGCAAAATCACCAGGCTTGCGAACATCCAGCATCAGCGCCCCTTTTTCATTCGCTACTACCTCAAAAGCCGCAGGCGATAAGGGGTTCATACCAATTTTAATTACTTCAGAAATAGGCTGATAGCCTTCTCGGTTGAGCTTAACATTGAGCGGAAAATACGCAGGCGGAGCCGTCAATCCATCTGTTACTTCTTTGATAAATTCTTCTCTGGTCATATCCGCTCTTAACGCATAATTCATTTTCTTTTGGTTACCCAAAGTGTCTACCGTTTCTTTCATCATATTCTTCCCACAGGCACTTCCTGCACCATGTGCAGGATACACCACGACGTCATCCGGCAACGGCATAATCTTGTTTCTCAAACTATCATAGGCATATCCCGCCAGGTCTTCCATCGTCAAGTCATCCGATTTTTGAGATAAATCAGGTCGCCCCACATCTCCCAAAAACAACGTATCTCCAGTAAAAATCGCAACCTCTTTCCCCGCTGCATCCAATAGCAAATAGGTTGTACTTTCCATTGTATGTCCCGGCGTATGCAGCGCCCGTATGGTCAACGCTCCCACTTTAAATTCCTCACCATCCGTAGCGATATGCGCCTCGAAAGTCGGATTTGCCGTAGGCCCGTATACGATGGGCGCGCCCGTTTGCTCTGATAACGTCAAGTGTCCACTCACAAAGTCAGCGTGAAAATGCGTTTCAAAAATATATTTAATCACCGCCTGATCTTTATCAGCTCTGGCCCGATAAGGACTTACTTCTCGCAACGGATCGATGATCGCTACTTCTCCTCCATCTTCAATATAGTATGCACCCTGTGCAAGACATCCAGTATAAATCTGTTCTATTTTCATGTTTGTTTATTTTTTAGATTGATAATGTAAAACCCCCCAAATACCTACTTAACTACAAAAAATCACACCCCTCCATACAATCAAAAACCTTCAGTAACTGCCGGTCAGCAATCCGGTAAAACACCTGTTTACCAATTTTTTCAGAAACCAAAATTCCATTGTCCTTGAGCTTCGCCAAGTGATGTGACATCATAGAAATTTCGCACGGACGCTCAATTTTTTCACAAATAGTAGATACATCCAGCGGCTCCTCCTTTTCCAATACCATCAGTATCTCCAACTTAACAGGATGACCAATCGTCTTTAAAATCTTGGCGACCGTCTGAAGGCTATCCGCCGACAATTTTCGCTTTGTCATTTTCATTTTGCAAATATATGAACATTTTAGTGATTATTCAAATGTTAGCAAGACGGTTGCAGTATTTGGCGTTCTTTAATTGAGGAATCGCTTTAGAAGGAAGTCAATAGACAGTCGCTACCAATCTTCTCCCCCCAGCCTGATTTCGAAACTCACAGAGGTAAATCCCCTGCCAAGTCCCAAAGTTAAACTGATGATCCGTGATAGGAATCTGAATGCTGTGACCGATCAGTGCAGCTTTGATGTGAGCGGGCATATCGTCCGGGCCTTCCATCGTATGGGTCAGGAAAGGCATGTTTTCGGGGACAATTTTATTAAAAATGTTTTCAAAATCTACGCGGACAGAAGGGTCAGCGTTTTCGTTGATGGTGAGTGCGGCGGAGGTGTGTTGGATAAAAAGGTGAAGCATTCCCGTTTCGGGTAATTGGCCGAGCTGGGCGATTACTTCACGGGTAATCAGGTGATACCCACGTGGATAAGGTGGAAGCTGGAAAACGTGTTGATACATAGTTTGAGAAGGCGTGGACTATCGGGAAATAGGTGGACATTTTAGGCTACCAAAATAGTATACAAGACCGACACCGAGTGTAGTATAGCTATCATTTTTACGACCATTCCCTCGTTGGCGTCCTTCCTCTGCGATAGAGACTCCTTCGTCTCCTACAGAACGATCCGACAACAATACCGCCGTCTCTCCCCGCAATCCTTCCAGGTCATCAAAATCGGGATAGACCCCACTGACATCATCAATATAATCGGTAAATAATTTTCGGGAACTGAGTTCTATATTGATACTCCAGCGATAACTTAAATCCACTTTAAACCCCAGTCCATAATTCAGTCCACCAGAAACTGTCCCATATTCTTCTCCACGAAACTGTCCTTCGGTACCAAAATCACGTAATGCATACGTCTCGTTATCCAAATCTGTTTTGGGACTAAAATTAAAAATAGAAAAACCAGCAAAGAGATAGGGTGTAAAAAACTCGTCCCGTGATCCGTGAACATAGTTTAGGAAATTAAATTCAAAATTAAAGCTACCGTCAAAAACATCGGAACGAAAATCGAGGTTACGGGTACGTTCAAAACTATTATCAGAGGTCATATCCGTTGCACCGATTTTTAGATAATTAAAAGTAGCCTTCATACAGATACGGCTATTAAAATTATACCGGGCAATGGCACCTGCGGCCAATCCAGCCTCACTAACGTCAAAGGTAGTATTCAAATCGCCGAAATAATTAGCGGTACCTACCCAACCACCTAGTTCCCATCCTTCTTGTGCCGAAAGGGATAAACCAGATACCAAAAACGTTAGTAATAAAAGAAGATTTTTCACTGGGATCGAGATTTTAATGTTCAGCAAAGGGATCAAATACATGTATTTTGATCCTGTTTGTTTATGGAAAATAATTTGTGACGAATGTAAAAGGTTATGTCTCTGTGGTATATCTGTAGTATATATAGGGAAGTAGGCGCAAAGTTACCATAAAACGAGCAATTTGCCCGTTTTGGTATGGTCAAGTTTGTAGAAATAAGGAGAATAGAGTATTAAGTGATTATGTAGGCCAAAATATGGGCCAAAGTTGTGGATGGGGAGTGGCTAGCGGACCAATACCAAACTACCATTTAGGTTTTCCGGTTGGCGATTGTTAAATTGTATGACTCCTTGATAGGTATAAACACCAGCAGGTAGTGGGTTTCCGGTGTTTTGGTAATGGCCATTCCAACCGATATTGGGGTTAGTGGTAGCAAATACAAGTTTTCCCCAGCGGTCGTAAATTCGCAACTGAAAAGAAAGTATATTTTCAATCCATCCTATTCCTATAAATGTCTCATTTTTCCCGTCTCCATTAGGAGTAAATGCATTGGGTAAAAAATAAGTAGTAGGCGTGTTTAATGAAAATACCTGCGTAGTAGAATCCATACAATCGTATTGATCCCAAGCTAGCAATGTAATATTTACAGCGTCCGTATCCGTGATCTGATAAATTTATCCGAAAACTACCTGGTGACGAATATCTATGAATCGGACTATCATGACTAGAGGTAACACCAATTCTCCATTGCGATATTCTTCGACACAGATGCCTACTAAAAATCTACCTGTCTCTTCAGGTTGTACAAATATCTCTCCTGTGGAAGGATTCATCTCCAAAGTCGAGTTTATACCCAATGGACGAGTAGGTATATAGTCAGGGAAATTATAGGAAACCTGATCGAAGGGAGGACAAAGTTCTTGAAAACAAGAATCTCCTCCAATTTGGTCATTTCCTAAAAAAGGTGCACAGAATTTAAAGACTACCTGATCTCCTTCCTCATCGGTCGTCGGCTGTTGTATCACGGTAGGAGCACCTCGGCAGAATATTGTTGGAACTTCGTCAATCACAACAGGACCTTTATTGTGGGATGCAAGTGCTTTTCCAGTAACGGAAATACTGGCTTGTGCATTACTATTATTCGGCATCCAAAATATGGACAATAGTGATAAAATTATAATATTTATTTTTTTTCATTTTAATTGTTTTTAGATTTTTTTAATTTACTTTTCTTGTATGCTTCCATTTCTCGATTCTTAAATTCTCGTAAATAATCAATATCTCCTTGGTCATAGGTGACCTCTAAACTTAAACTGAAGTTTTTAAATGCAGGCCTTGATCGAATGTGTGGAGGTTTCCAAACAAGGGTGTATTTGCCAAATGTTTGTTTATCCAATTTAGCATTCTCCAAAGCCATTTGTATTATTGTAACAATAAATTCAGAAACAACTATCCTCCCTCCTGGGTCAATAATACTGCGTTCACTACTCATTCCATTGATCTCATTTATTTGTTCTCCTTTATCGTTATAAATCTCAAACTCCATTGCGTAGGCACCATAATGATCCCCCATGATGACTTTCTCATCTAAATTATTAACGAAAATAAGTTCAAATGCAGCAGTGTCCTTAGGATTGACTCGTAGGATGCTTTCTTTAATTTCCTCAGCGTCAACAATCTGCTGTTTTTTTGTTGTTAAACACCCAACTAGTGTGGATAATAGCAGAAAATATAAGATATTATTTTTCATATTGTTGTTTTTTATTTATTCTATCCAAAGGTCTGGCCAGGCAAATTTTCTAATATCTTCGACACAACTATCATCAACTGTACCACTATTTCCTCTCGGCTCGCCTCCTAAATAATTATGATGAGAGTCGAATTCTGCTGTATTACGAAACTGATGATTTTCTTCCTGAGTCGGATTATCACCAAAATTTGCATAATCCAAGTCACCAGATTACTCGTTTCCACAATCGAACCACAAGAAAAATCGGTAGAGAAATCTGATTCGGGTTGGTTGGTGCTGTTGTTAAAGGTCGGTTTGTCCGGTGTAATTTGCGCTTGTAAGCCTACTGCGCAAAGAAAGAAAATCTCATCATTGCATAATGGTTTTGTGGATATGGCATATCCGGTAAGTAAAAGTATACATTATGCGATTTGGGTCAGACAATTAATTTGAATAAAAAATAAATGTACAGTTATTTAAACATACTTCCAAATAAAACAAGAAATTATATTATAAATATAATAATTGTATATCTTTTAATAAAAAAAAGAACTACTTATAATTAAATGGGTGATTTAGCAAATTCAGTATTTACCCTATCAAAAAAATCGCAGGCCGCTTATGCAAATCTGGTACCGTCGTTTTCTTCCACCCCTGAATCGTCTGCATCTTAATATACTCGGTAGGAAGGGTCAAATCAGCAGCGATACAAAATTGTGTATTAGAAGACAACTGTTTAAACGCAGCTTCCACAACTCCCCTGTTACGATAAGGTGCTTCAATAAAAATTTGCGTCTGCCTTTCCTTTTTAGCAGTTGCTTCCAAGCGTTTTAAAGCACTATTCAGTGCTGGTCTTTTGGCAGGGAGATAGCCTCGGAAAGCAAAATTTTGTCCATTGAGACCGGAGGCCATCAGCGCTAGCAGAATAGAGGATGGACCAACAAGGGGAATGACTTGCAATCCTTTCTGATGGGCATACTTCACAATCAGCGCACCAGGATCAGCTACACCGGGGCAGCCTGCTTCAGATAATACACCAATGTCTTTTCCTGTTTTAAGGGCCGCCTGAAAGGCTCGATTAGCCGCCTGTGAATCGTGCTTATCCAATTCAAATATGTCCAACTCCGAGATCGGCAGCCGAGGTTCCATCGCTTTGATAAAATGACGGGCCGTCTTAGCTCTTTCTACAATAAAGACTTCCAATTCACGGATATGAACCCCAACCATCTCAGGCAAGGTATGCAAACTGTCTTCACCCAGCGGACAAGGAATAAGGTATAATTTTGTCATGTTTAAATTTTAAATCTACCTCGTGACGTAGGAAAAAGATTAAAAAATTATAATAAATAAGTAAATATAGTGTCTACGCGATTAAAAGCATTACCTGTATTGGCTGGAATCTATAGATCACCCACCAAACAAATCCTCAAAAAATTTCTTTCGCTTTTTTTTCCGCTTCTCTTTCCGTTCAGTTCGTTCCTCTTTTCTTTCTGCTTTCTCTTCCGCCTTTTCTGTTGCTCTTTCCGCCGCCCGTTCTGCCTCCTTTTTCTTTTTTAATTTTTCCAGCAACCGATCAATTTTTGCATTGACGCCATCCACGATTTCTTCAACAATTGCGAATTCCTCCTCCTCTTCCTCAGGTAGCTCCTCCAAATAATCCTCACAATTCAACAGTTCCAATACGCTTACCGAAGGAACAGGAAAAACACTGCGTCGCCATTTTTTAAAATCATTATCATTATAAGCAGCTTGTGCAAATTTACCCCATATCGGCAACGCCGTATTCGCGCCCTGCCCAAGCGACAGGCTACGGAATCGTACTTTCGGAGATTGTCCACCTACCCATACGCCCGCTACAAAATCCGGTGTAAAACCTATAAACCATCCGTCTGCCTGTGATTGTGTCGTACCTGTTTTTCCGGCAATAGGCATATTAAGTTTAAAGGTAGACCGAAGTCGGCGAGCCGTACCACTATCCACTACGCCTTCCATCATACTGACCATAATATCCGTATGATCCGAACTCAAAATCCGCTCAGGTATTCGCGTTTTTTCGTCCGCTTCGTATAGTACTTTTCCATCTGCAGTTTCAATCCTTGTAAGATAAACGGGAGGAACTTTTACGCCCCGATTCGCAAAGGTACCATATACCTGCACCATATCATAAAGCGATACCTCTACCGCACCCAACGCAATAGCAGGTACCGCCGGAATATCACTACCGATTCCCATCGACTGCGCCAACTGCCGCACCGAATCAATGCCCGCTTGCATCATCAGATTAACGGCAACAGAGTTGACAGAATTTCTAAGGCCACCAGACATCGAATAAACACCACCATATTTTCCATCCGAATTCTCCGGCTTCCAGTCTTCATAATCCGTGTAGGTCACCAGCCGGTTGTCCAGATACTCGCAGGGAGGTATGCCTCGACGCAAAGCGCCCGCGTATACGATGGGCTTAAAAGTAGAACCCACTTGTCGTCGTGACTGCGTGTGGTCGTATTGAAAAAATTGATGATCTACCCCTCCAACCCAAGCCAATATTTCACCGTTATGAGGATTCATCGCCAAAAATCCCGCATTCAATATGCTATAATAATAAGCGACTGAATCCCGAGGAGACATTTCCTTTTTGACGGCTCCTCCGTGACCAAAAATTGTCATCGTAACGGGTGTATCAAAGGCTGCTTCAATCGCAGCGGCTGACTTTCCTTCTTTTTTCAATCGTTTATATCGATCCGATTTTTCTATTTCTTTTAAAATAACCATGTCGTCTCCCCATACTTTTCGTCCTTTCCAATGCTTGTCGAAATCTTTTTGCAGTTTAGCTAAATGACTGGTCAGTGCTTCCTCTGCATAGTTCTGAAGACGGGAATTTATAGTGGTATAAATTTTTAAACCATCTGTATAAATGTTATAAGGGGTTCCATCGGGTCGTCGAATATCTTTAACCAAATCCGCTAGTTCGCCTCGCAGGTGTTCGCGAAAATAAGTCGCAGAACCTTCGTGATGGCCTTCACGATGATAGTTTAATTTAATTGGAATGGCTTGTAGTGAATCAGCTTCAATAGCAGTGAGGTAATTATATTTCTCCATTTGACGCAAGACCACGTTTCGTCTTTTTTCAGCACGGTCGGTATGGCGTACCGGATGATAGTACGTATTGGCTTTTAGCATACCGACCAAAACAGCAGCGGACTCTGGGGCAATTTTTTTTGCGGATACATCAAAAAATTGTCGAGAAGCTACTTCTACGCCAAATATATTTCCACCAAAAGGAACGGTATTTAAATATAGGCTGATGAGTTCATTTTTGGTATATACTTTTTCCAGTCGTCGCGCGACGTAGGTTTCTCGGATTTTATTAATTAAAACAGAAAAGAGTTTATACTTTTTACGGGGATAGAGATTTTTTGCTAATTGTTGACTTAACGTACTTCCTCCACCGGACGATTCGTCACTGAGCATAATTGTTTTTCCGATCACCCTCAACCAGGCTCGCCCATCAATACCGCTATGCTCAAAAAACCTAGCATCTTCAGTAGCGATCAAGGCATTGACTAAGTAGGGAGAAATATCTTCATAGCCAACATTGATTCTATTTTCAGTATAGTATTTCCCGAGCATAACGCCATCGGAGGAATAGATTTCCGAGGCGGTATTGTTTTGAATGTTTTTTAAATCCTGCGTAGTAGGAACCTTACCAAATACATTAAAATAGGTAAGGATAAAGAGCAGCACGACTAACACAACGCCAAGCACAGGAAGCCAAAGAGATAGCTTGGCCCCTTTAGCCAGCTTGGGGTAATTGGTTTTAAAACTTGCCCATTTTTGGGCCTGACGTTCTCGAAAAGAAAGTTGATTGGGGGTCGTATTTTCCGGGTGCTTCATTAGTATACTTGATTTCGGCAAAGCGAATGTGTCGTAAAATAGCCTTAAAAACGCAAATGGTTCCCGGAATATTATAAAATCAATAATCTGGCTTATTCCTCCAGGACTGTTTTCAGTACTTTATGCGCGTTGATGGTTGGTAAATTTTCTACGTGAAGGCGATAGTAATTAATCAATTCGTTTAGGAATTGGGTCCGTTGAGGTCGAGTAAGGGAAATCGTGTGGGATTGATTCATTCCAGTTTTTAGAAACTGGTCTAGTAGTTGACTTAACTCCGGTTCCAGGTAATTCGGAGTAGTCGAAGGCTCTGCAACAAAAGTTCCTTCCTGTAAATCAAAGAAAGGGGTTGTCTTGGAATATTCTCCCGAGGGTAAAAAGCCGAGGTAGGCGCTTAGTTTGACCATTGTGGAAAGGTGAAAATTGTAAATAGGGTCGGAAGTCTCATCGAGGTAGCAGATGGTATTGAATAGAAATTTAAAAAGTGGTTCGTTCTGCTCTCTTTCTTTGATGGTTTTTTGCATGATTTCTAATAAAAACAAACCAATCGCTCCTTTTTGTACATTGAAGGGAATATCTTCAAATAGATAGGCAGCTTTGATCTCTTTTATCCGGCATAAATCTTTATCTTCCCGATGATAGACCACTGCTTCCACCAGGGACATGACTTGTAGCAAGCCTGCACTAACTTTTGCATTCTTGCTGCGTACACCACTGATGATGTAGGCGCGCAGGCCAAGTTCTTCTGTATAAATGTCCGTAATTATACTTGTTTCGGAATATTTTACAGCACGAAATACAATACCAGTGGTTTTTATTAGCAAAATATAAAATTTAAACATCACAGAAAACAACGAAAATAAAGATAAAATACGTGGCAATTTTAACAAAAAAAGTACTTTGTCCTGTCACTATTTATCTACATTTACGAAAAATTGTAGACCGTTGTAGAACAGTATTTGCATTACAGGGTTATACAGGTGAACAATAACTAAAATCACCTGCCTCACTAAATGAAGACAGCCTTTTGCTTCCCCGAATTTTTATAGCCTTGATACAAACCTACTTAACCTTAAAATAATAATGGTTACCAGAAAAAAAATAATACTTGCGGAGGATAATATCGCTGATGTTGAGCTTACCAAAATGGCCTTTAAGGAAATTGGAATGCCCATTGATTTAGTCCACGTTTTTGATGGTCAAGAACTCCTCAACTACGTTAATGAAAATCAACTCGACGATATTGCACTTATTCTACTCGACCTCAACATGCCTCGCATGGGTGGTGTGGACGTGTTAAAGGCTTTTTCCACCAACGCAGAACATAAGAAATTACCTGTTGTCGTTTTTTCTTCCTCTACCCACGAAACAGATGTGATGAACTGCTATGGCTATGGCGCCAATGCGTATGTCTGTAAACCGATCGATATCAACGAGTTTACCAAAACCATTAATTCTATTGCTCAGTTTTGGGGAAATATCAACGTGATGCCTACCTATAATAACTAAGCATAGTAAGCAAATGGCGTTCATTTCTACCCTTTTCTTCCTACTTTTTTAAAAAATCAATATTTCGCTGCAATCCTGAAAATTTAGTCCGTTTTACGGCTGATTTTCTAAATACTTCCCTAAATACTTCTTCCGTCAATTCTTCCCAATCTTCTTTTTTCATGGTTAATAAATCCGGATGAGGTTCAAACTCAGGCGTTTCATGCTTTTGCGAAAAACGATTCCAAGGGCAAACTTCCTGACAAATATCACAGCCAAACATCCAGTTTTCAAACTTCCCTCGCTGGTCTTCGGGCAATGCTGATTTTAATTCAATTGTAAAATAAGAAATACATTTACTTCCATCTACAACATACCCTTCAGGAGAAATAGCCTCCGTGGGACAAGCATCAATACAACGAGTACAACGTCCACAATAATCTTTGATTGGATGGTCATATATCAACTCCAAATCGACAATCAGTTCTGCTAGAAAAAAATAAGATCCCTGTTTTGGGTGAATCAGTAGTGTATTTTTACCAATCCATCCGGCACCACTCCGCTTTGCCCAATCCCGTTCCAACACTGGTGCTGAGTCTACAAAACAACGTCCATCTACCTCACCAATTTCGGCACGCATCGTAGTGATCAGGCTTTTTAATTTATCTTTAATAACAAAATGATAATCTTTTCCGTAAGCATACTGAGATATTTTAGGCGCATCGGAGTCCTCCTGCTTTTTTGGATTGTGATAATTGTATAGAAGGGTGATGACCGTTTTAGCTCCGGGAACTAGTTTTCGGGGATCAACTCGTTTTTCAAAATGATTGGCCATGTAGTGCATCTCTCCGTGCTGCCCCTTATTGAGCCAGGCTTCGAGACGACGAGCTTCTGGCTCCATCTGCTCTGCTTTGGCAAAACCAATAAAGCTAAAACCAAGGTCATGGGCTGCTTGCCGAATCAGGTTACTGTATTTTTGCTCGTTCATGAAAGGAATGGCGATTAAATAGATTGAATCACTCCACGATTTGAAGTTTAGCAAATTTAAGCATCAATCTTCGTTGAGGAGAATCAATATTTTCAAATAAAATGGTGGCTACTCTATTCTTTGGATTGCCATCAATATTCATGACCTTTCCTTTCCCAAATTTCATGTGCAATACCTCCATTCCTTCTTCAATCGACTCCCCTGGGCTAGGCTTAAAATCTTTAGGATCAATTCTGAATTCATTAACCCGATTCATTTTTCTTTTCTTAAAATTCCCTACCACGCCTGAATTGATACGCTTGGCCGCAATTGTCGCACCTCCGCCTTGTACCGTACTTCCACCGCCCATATCATGTAAGTGTTTGGGTTCGATTTCGGCTAAGAAACGACTCGGTTTATTGTATTTCATATCGCCAAATTTATAGCGACTATTCGCAAAAGTCAGCGTTAGATTCGCTTCCGCTCTCGTAATGGCCACATAAAATAGGCGACGCTCTTCATCCATCTGTGCCATGTCTTCCATTGCCCGGAAGGATGGAAATAAGTTTTCCTCCAGACCTACGACAAAAACGGATTTAAACTCCAGGCCTTTTGCTGCGTGTACGGACATCATAGTAATATGATCGTCATCTTCTTCCTTAGCGTCTGCGTCTGTTAGTAGCGCAATATTTTGCAAAAAGGCAGACAGCGATTTTTCAGAACTTCCGTCTTCCCGTACCTCATCGTCCTCTACAAAGTTTTTGATACCATCTAGCAGGCTATTGATATTTTCCAATCGATTCATTCCTTCTATGGTCGTGTCTTGTTTTAACAATTCCAACAATCCGCTTTGTCGAGCAATGTAGGAAGCTGCTTCATAAGCATTATGTCGGGCCATCCGGTCAGCAAAAAGTTTGATGGTTGCTTTAAAATCCAATAAGGAAGTCTTGGCACGTCCTCGGGCAGGAAAGCTCTTAATCGCATCCCACATAGGTAAGTCGGTATCACTTGCATGCTTACTCAGGTTACCGATAGTAGTAGCACCAATTCCTCGACGAGGATAATTCACTACACGCCGGAAGGCTTCTTCATCCGCATGATTCACCGTCAGACGTAGGTAAGCAATAAAGTCTTTAATTTCTTTTCGTTGGTAAAAAGATTGTCCACCGATAATACGATACGGTAGATTGAATCTCCTTAGATATTCTTCAAAAACACGAGACTGTGCATTTGTTCGATAAAGTATTGCAATATCCTTGTTACGAAAATGAATTCGATTTTTTTGTTCTACAATTAAATCTGCCACTCGTCGTCCTTCATCTGAATCAGAAACACAACGGATAATTTTAATCTTCTCTCCCACTCCTTTATTAGACCAAATACTTTTTTGGATTTGCTTTTTATTGTGTTGAATAACCTCATTCGCAGCTTGAACGATATGATCTGTAGAGCGATAATTTTGCTCTAATTTAAAAGTCTTCAATTCCTTAAAGTCTTTTTCAAAATCTAGAATATTCTCAATCGTTGCCCCTCGAAAGGCGTAGATACTTTGTGCATCATCTCCAACCGCGCAAATATTATGTGAGCTCCCAGGATAGACGACCAGTTTTTTCAGAATATTGTATTGTAAAAAATTGGTATCCTGAAACTCGTCTACCATCACATACTTGAATTTCTGCTGATACTTCTGCTGTACTCCGTCTTTATTTTCGTGTAATAAGATAAATAGTTTATACAAAAGATCATCAAAATCCATTGCTCCAGCTCGCTTACATCTCGACATATATTTTTTATAAACTTCAATAAAGTGCGGCATTTTAGAACTTCGATCTTGCATCAGCAACTGTTCATCCGCAGCGTATCTTTTAGGAGAAATCAGGTTGCTCTTCGCCGATGAAATTCGAGAGCGAAGTGTATTGACATTATAGCGATCCTTATTGAGGTTAAGTTCTTTGATAATAGACTTTATGACACTTTTGCTATCATCAGAATCGTAAATGGTAAAGTTCGATTTATACCCGATTTTTTCTGCTTCAACGCGTAGTATTCGTGCAAAGATCGAGTGAAAAGTACCGGCCCAAACGTCCCGTGCCTTGTCTCCAACCACTGCAGCAATTCGATTTTTCATTTCACGAGCTGCTTTGTTGGTAAAGGTTAGCGCCAAGATTTCCCATGGAGCAGCGCCTTGCTCTACTAAGTAAGCAATTCGGTAGGTCAATACCCGTGTTTTTCCCGAGCCTGGGCCAGCGACCACGAGTACGGGACCTTCTGTCGTAGTGACGGCAGCGCGTTGCACATCGTTCAGCTCGTTGAGATAATTAGATTCGACGGGAGTATTCGTGTTTTCCATAATGGATTAAATAGATGGATAAGATGGTTCGAATGGTAAAATAGGGTTAGATAAAAGATAAAGCATGGTGCTCTAGTCTTTTTAATCAACATTCCTTAAGTAGTTTCAGCTTCTTCTAGTGCTTCCCAGTACTCTAATGCACGTCGGGTGTGCGGAATACAAATGGAGCCACCTACCAAATTTGCAATAGCGAATACTTCGAATGCTTCTTGTTTTGTAATCCCCATTTCATAACAGGTACCGAGGTGATAAGCGATACAATCGTCACAGCGTAGTACCATAGATGCGACCAATCCTAGCAGTTCTTTGGTTTTGGAAGGTAAGGCACCATCTTGATAAGCATTGGTATCAAGATTAAAAAACCGCTTAAGAACTTTATTGTCACTAGCCAGCAGCTTTTCGTTCATTTTTTTTCTATAATGGTTGAATTCTTCGACTTTAGTCATGGTCTTAAAATTTATATTTTTTTTAAAAAAATGCTTAGGAATGCTAAACAGTCCCTCGATTTTTCCATCGCCATAATGAAATGACTAATCGAAACGGCAAGATAATCGCTGCAATCACACTTCCTACCCCAAACAGGATTAACTCATTGCGAATAAAACTGCCCATTTGGGTTTGGTTAATGGAATTCTCCCCAAATAATGCTTCCATTCCATTTTCATCAATGTAGGTTTGGAAATAGTTTATTCCATTAATCAAATAAGCGATGATAGGAATACTCAGCAGTATAATGGCAACTTTTACAAGTTGAGCATTTGCTAGAAAAGTATGTTGTAATAGAAAAATAAACCGACTGAAAGTAATAAATATAATAATGTAAATTATATTTAGTAATAAGAAGGGATAGTTGATGGTATAGCTAAGAATGGGATAAATAATAGCCGCGATAATCAGTGCGGTAATGATCCACCACAACAATTCCATTTTCAGTGACAAATTTTTTGCTTGATCCATATCCAACATTTTGTTTTGGCAAAATACGGATTTTTTAGGAAGTAAGGTGAATAAAAAAGAGAAGAATTGATATTAATTCTACGATGTCCGAATGCAAGAATATGTGGCTGTGTGGATTAAAATGTCTTGAAAGTAATATGTGGTATGATATGCTTAAGGATAGGTTAAAAAAGGAGAAGGCCCGCATCTACTTAGATGACGGGCCTTCATAAAAACTGGCGGCGACCTACTCTCCCACCTTGCGGCAGTACCATCGGCGCTGAGGAGCTTAAC
>Ga0079203_1001833_pt1 | contig 15002 bp, 10 predicted proteins | sample PorBlaMBantryBay_FD_68602 | JGI IMG/M metagenome (GOLD analysis project Ga0079203, IMG submission 68602) | Marine algae microbial communities from Bantry Bay - Bantry Bay, Ireland | ecosystem: Host-associated > Algae > Red algae > Blade | place: Bantry Bay, Ireland
ATGTCATAGGAACCAAGCCTTCCATCAAGCTCAAAACACTTGGGAGCTTTTCCTGAAACTCTGACGCGTAGACCTTTAGTTCGATGATTTTATCATGATCATCTCCAAAGAGTATACGATTTTCCGCCAGCAATGTTTGCATCGTTTCTTCAGGGAATCTATAACCCATCAAGGGCTGCTTACATGCTTTTCCTGTTGTAGGGTGAATCACGTCATACCTATAGCCTTCTTTGCCAGGGTTGTGTACGCTCTGACTGCCTGTATATACGCCACCTCTATCAATATACTTATATCGATCTAGCGGCCAAAGTTGCGATCTGTTTTCTCTAAACCACTCTGTATAAGCCGATTGTAAATCGTCGTCAGGACTATATTCTGCAGCTAACTTTTCACCTATGTTTATCAAAACGTCTTTAATGTCTGATACAGTAGATTTCCATACTGCTTCAATATCACTACGATGTCGAGAATATACCAAGACATATTCGTGCTCAATCGCTATATTGGTCGGGTTATTATCGGTCGCGTTCTTCCAAACTAGCCGGCCTAGGAAATTTTCTTCACCATAGATGTCATTGCAGATTGTTTTTAGATTGTCTGCCTCATTCTCATCGATTGATATGAAGATGACTCCGTCTCGACGCAACAAACTTCTGGCTAGCTTCAGACGTGGATACATCATGTTAAGCCAGTTTGTATGTTTACGTCCTGAGCTGTCTGTATTCGAGGAAAACTTCAGCCCATCTTCACCTTTTTGCCCTGTATAGCGGAGGTAGGTATCTAAATTATCTTGATAATTATCAGGATAGATGAATTCCTTGCCCGTATTATAGGGCGGGTCGATATAGATCATCTTCACCTTGCCCGCATAGCTCTTTTGCAGAAGCTTGAGCACCTCCAGATTATCACCATCGATAAAGAGATTCTGGGTTGTATCCCAATCTACGCTCTCCTCTGGACAGGGGCGCAATGTCCCCGTCGATGGGGTTAGGGCAATCTGGCGGGCTTTCTTTTTGCCGTGCCAGTTCAGGCCAAACTTTTCTTCGCCCTCATCCAGCACGCTGCCATCTCCCAGCAACTGGCGCAGTACATCAAAATTGACCTTCCCTTCGGTAAAGGCTTCGGGAAAAATCGTCTGTAACTGCTCGATATTTTCGGCAACAATATCGGCACTTTCGCCGTCATGTGGTGTTACTTGTTCCATAACTATACTCGCTTTTACGGCTTTTTGAGTTTTGTGAGTTTTGCTTCAATGGACATTTTATCCAGCAAGCTTTTGATAATACTATCCAAATTCGTACCGCTTGAATAATCCCCGGCTGCAACATAGTCTGCACGTTCCTGCTCTAGTAATTCGAGGCAAAGGTCACGTTTTGCTAACTGTTTCTTTTTTCCTCTGCCATTCCAGGGTTCGTATACTGCAATGGAATGTCCACCCTGGTATTTTAACATCTTCATGCAAGGGATATCTGTTTCTCCATCGCCTAAATAGATCATGTTTTTGAATGGTATGGGTCTCTCTGGCTCAGGGGTGTATTTGTTAATTTCTATATTGTTATAGGAATTCTGTATTCCCTTATTGATTCGGAAAAGATACTGCGTTTTTGTCGTATAGTTCACGGCTAACGCAGGCCATACAGCCACGTCATTTGGGTCATACATGTAGCCAGAGGCAAAGATATAGCGAAACTTCTTACCGATACTTGTTGCTGATATCATCTCTCTTAATCCAGAGGAGATGATATAGTGCTCAATAGTAAGATCACGTTCTTTGCCATAGTGCGAGATAGTATCAAACCATTCCTCTACACCAGGAAATAACTTTACAGTGCGTCCATATTCTTCAATGGCCTCTCGCTTTATTGGTCGATTCGAAGAAGTCGCTTTTTTTAACATAAGATACATATATGCAAGAATTTCATCCATGTCGTTATCATGGGCGTATTGCTTTACTTCGGGCCAAAATTCTTTAGCGGTTAATCCCAACTCGGGTAGAAACGAGTGTTCTTGCATATTTCCTGGAGCAAGCGTGCCGTCAAAATCATAGGCTATTGCCACGCGTGTTTTCTTGCTAGCCATATCAAAGTTCCTGCTTTAGTTTTTCGATTTGGGTCGTTAGCTGATGAATTTCTGTATTTGAAGCCACCTGTCGCCCAATCTGTTTTTCATTTTTCAGTCGGTTGCGTAATTCGCTTTGCGTTTGTTCTAGCTTCCGAATCTGGTCTAGCATCTCTATACGGCGCTGTTGGCCGTTGTGCTCATCGGGCTTAAGTATATACAGCCCACTATAGGCTGCACAATTCAGCGCAACCACACGGTCGCACAAATCCTGATAGAGCGAGTAGAAATTTAGAAAGGAGAGTTTTTGCAAAGACAAATCGTCTAAAAATTGCTGCTGGTTAAGAGATAGATTATCCAAGTCTAGCCAGCCTGTGTCAAAACTATGTTCAACCACCCATTTTTCTTTGTCAGCTTGATTTATACGTTTATCAGCAAGACAGATAGCTGATTGGTTTTCACAGCTAAAAATAGTAATCAACGGGTAGGGGATGGTTCGCTGCATAAACTCAGCAATCCGTGCATGTCGTTTAGCATTGCTCAAATTCACCACAAGTACGGCAACCTCGCCATAGTCCCGCAGTTCATCTGTATAGCGGGGAATATTAATAGTGGCAGGTTTGAGCGTATAGAGCCATCGAATCTCCAGCACATCTTCCCTAAGCGCTTTCTTGTCGGTAGCATCGAGTCGGCCATTCTCTTCAAACAGCTTTTTATAGACTCGCTTGTCCAGCATACAGCTATCTGGAATGTCCAGCTTACCAAGCATTCTTTCAATCATCGTTCGTATCCAGCAAAATCAAATAGCTGACCACTTCAAAATCATCCAACCCTTGAATACTGTCGTTGCTCATTACTGTTCCGCCACGGCTAAAGAGACTCTCGACCCCGCGTTCTTCATGCTTGCCGACGATACTGGCAATGGCACGTTCCAGCAAGAATTGGTAGTGGCTCATATCGCGGTGCTTGCGAGTTGCAACGTCTAGCATTTCTTCCGCAACAACCTCCACTGCATCTTGAGTGGCACAAAGCTTTTTGAAGATATCCAGACTCTTTTTAGATTGCAGGTGATTAAAGACGACCTCACCCCCATGATCGACATAGACCAAATAGTAAGGAGCCAATGGGTAGTTGATATCTACCTCCACCTTACCATGAACATCCCGCAGACAGAAGATCGCCCCAGGCACGGCTTCATCCCCATCTGCCACCAACCGAGTAGCATAAAAGCCGCTAGGCGACTGCTCCAATTGAGCTAGATGCGCCTGCATATAGACTGATAGGTCCATGCGAAAATCATTGAGCGTCATGTCGGTAATGGAGACGCTGCCCTCCATATCCTCTAGGTCAAGCACTGTCTCCTGTAGCTGCCGCATCTGCTTCCGTCGGTAGTCCAAATCATTCATCTGCTTACTTGCATCATAGTCAATGACATTTTCTTCACCTGTGGCCGAAATATCGAGCAAAACCATGCGGCCGCTGACCCGTGCTTCCAGATTGATATATTCATCCAGCTCCATATTAGGCCAGAAATTCGCCAGTTGAATCGCCTTATTGCGCGAGCCAAGGCGGTCAATGCGCCCAAAACGCTGGATAATGCGGACTGGATTCCAGTGAATATCGTAATTGACCAGATAGTCACAATCCTGAAGGTTTTGCCCCTCTGAAATACAGTCGGTGGCAATCAGAATATCAATCTCTTCGGTGACATCAGGGTAAACTTTGTCCCGCTCTTTGGAGAGTGGCGAGAAGTGGGTCAGGATGCTGTTCAACTCTCGGTTAATGCCCTGCAACGTGCTCTGATTGGGGCCACCGCCAGTTACCAATGCGCAATGGATGCCCAGTTCATCTGCGGCCCAAGGTCCAATCTGTTTATAGAGATAATGGGCTGTATCTGCATAGGCGGTAAAGATCAGCACTTTGCGATTGCCCACATTGATAGGATCCAGCACTTTGTTTCGGATAACGTTTTGCAGATCCAGAAGCTTGGCATCCCGTGCTGCATCCACATCTGTAGCGTCGGCGAGAAGCGTGGCTAAATTGTCCCGATCCTCCTGCAAGTCCTGCCGCCAACGTATACGATCAATATCCTGAATGAGCACCTTGACCTTATTGCCAATCAGGTAATCCTCAAATTCCGTCGATTCGATATCGACTTCCTCAATTGAGAGTTCTTCAATCTCTTCATCATGAGCATCAATTTTGGCAATCAGGCCATCAACCTGCGCAAGAATTTTGCCCACCGTCAGTGCAAAAGAATTGATAGAGCTTTCCATGCGCTTGAGCATATTCACCCGCATGAGGTGAATCAGGCTACGCTCACGGTCTACCTGCCGCAGGACCGAAGTACCGCCGCCCACTTCTTGGTCATATTTGCGGCTATATTCCGCCTGCTTGTCCAGCCGCACATATTCGAGCGGTGCATAAGCGGCAAGGTTCAGTTTACGAATCGCCAGATTGACCTCTTTGAGTGGCGGAAAATCACCGCTCAGATCGATGTCGGCCTTGATATTCTTTGGTTTTAGTCTCTCTGGGAATTCGCCAATCTCAGAGCTATCATAATATTTTTCGATATGTTTGCGAGAGCGCGCAATCGTCAGCAAATCCAACAATTTGAAATAGTCAAAATTCAATGCATCCAGCAGTGCAGAAGTGACTCGACTATCATTTTCCAGCTTAAGCCAGTGGTTAAAACGGGTCTGCGCTCTACGCAGCGTATTCTCAATACTTGGGATGCCAAAATCGGCTAGTGCAGTGTCTACCCCCTCGGTAATAAAGGCCACCTGATTTTTTAGATCATTCATACGGCTATTCACAGGAGTGGCCGAGAGCATCAGCACTTTGGTCTTTACGCCAGAACGAATAATCTGCTCCATTAGACGGCTGTAGCGGGTAACGGTATTTGTTTTGGTCTCGTTGTTTCTGAAATTATGAGACTCATCAATGACAATAAGATCATAATTGCCCCAATTCAGGGTCTCCAAATTTATCTCACCCGATTTACCCCGCACGCGGCTGAGGTCGGTATGGTTCAGCACATCATAATTGAAACGGTCTGCCGCCAGCAGGTTGCGCTTGTCGTTAATCGTATAGACGGTCCAGTTATCACGCAGCTTTTTGGGGCAGAGCACCAGCACCCGATCATTGCGCAGCTCATAATATTTGATAACCGCCAACCCTTCAAAGGTCTTCCCCAAGCCAACGCTGTCCGCAATAATGCAGCCATTGTACTTCTCCAGCTTATCAATGGCTCCTATTACCCCATCCCGCTGAAACTTGTAGAGCTTGCTCCAAACAACCGTATCCTTAAAGCCAGTGCGGGTACGGATAATCTTCTCTTCGTTTATGTCATCGAGAATATCCTGAAAGAGGTTGTAGAGCGTCACAAAATAGACAAGTTGTCCTGATTTATCCGCAGAAAGAAAAGTGAGGAATTCCTGAATTTCAGCTTTAATATCCTGTGTAGCCGAAGCATCAAACCAAAGCGTATCAAACCATTCCCGTAATTGTTGCACCGAAGCCGGATCTGTCACCCCCATATTCATGTCAAAGGCCAGAGATGGCACCACGCCCAGACCAGATGCGGTAAAGTGAGAGCTGCCCTGAATAGCAATTGACGCCTCGCCATTATCAACATGAAACAGATTCTGGGCGGCGATATTGCCAAGAAACGCTTTGGCTTCCACATGCGTGGCAAGCCATGTTAAACACTCAGCGGCAATTCGCTTTTGGTCTAGCGCATTACGCAGCCTCTGCTCTGTGGTAGACCCCGCAATCAGCAGTCGATTCTCTATATTCCACTCCGAAAGGAGCAATCTGAGTTTTGTACCATGAGCTAGTTCACGGCGAAGAGAAGCATAGCCGTAGACGGAGAACTGCTTCGATAGGACAGACAGGGATGCAGGAGAGGAAAGAGCTTTGCTTAAATGCTCGTGAACTCGACCATGATTTCGGTTATCAATTATCATATGTTCTTTATACAATCCGGTGCAAGTTCCCAAAATAATTCTGCTGCATCGCACCTCTTAGTTTTTGGGTACATAGCAGATAATGGTATGAGCCTTGATTTAATGAGTTTGAACCAAGCATCTAACTTTTCTTCTTCAGTTGTGTATTTTGCTGGAACAGAACCTGTCTTAATCTCAATATAACGACGCATGAAATAAACTATGAAATCAGCCGTCTGAATTAGTGCTACATGTTTAGAGTCAGCAAAGTAGGGACTGTCGATGATTTGGCTCAATGATTCATCTTTTTTTCCTTTTTTATAATACAAATCACTCCACTCGGGTGGATCCAAAATCAGTTTTTGAAAATTGGCCTCTTCTTTGACCTCCTCGTCAAAAATGAATATTGTATTTCCTTTGTTATTTGATTCTTTTTGGAAGTGCTTTTGCACAGAAAGGACTAAGTGAAATCCCATAGCGCGCCATACAGTATCAATTTCTGGAAAAATCTGCTTGGCGGACTTCAGTTCTTCAAACTTTTTCTTATCAATAGCGCTAAAAACCAAATGATGCTTACGCTTTGTAAACCATTTCAAAAAAAGAGTAATCACTTCCGCTCTTTGGGGGCCATCGAGGCCTTTCCAAACTCCATTTCCTGCGTAAAAATTACGCGTGTGTAGTTCCTCAAGGTTTTTTCCGATTGCTTCCGGTAGCTCTCCTAGCAATTCTCGCCAATGTTGTTTTGTCAGATGCATTCGCTTCGAATCTACTATTACCCCAACAATGACGGCAAATGGTTCTTCGCCTGTTCCTGTTTCATCACAATAACAAAACTTCATATTATTTGCTTTGCCTTTACTTAATACCTAGTAGTCAAAATATTTCGTCAGATTCGTTATACATCGTTGTACAGTCATATTAATTTCATAGAAGTTAGGGTTACAACGTCGTCGCTTAGTGAAAACTTATTAAGAAAAACCTGAAATGTTTTTAATTATTTCATATTTGAGCATGCTTTTCAATCAGCCTAAATGCCTATATTGCAGATAATGATTGCGTAGCATGATATCGATATAATTTATGCTGAGCATCCCCCTCTTCACCAGTGTATTGGTGAACACTACAAAATATCCAGAATCTCGTTGTATCTCTTCTTGCCTCGCAGCAGAGCCTTGATATTGCAATATAACTTCTAGTTGAATTCATGAATACTGTAGTTTCACACACCCCTTGTCTGTTTCTTAATTCCGTTCAATTTTGGCCGTTTCCGCCAGCCAGTCAATAGACCGCCCGCGCAATCGTGTTGTCTATTGACTGGCTGACTTGATAAAACGGCCTTGTCTCTCTCCACTTACGAAACACAAACAAGGAGAGAGTCCATGAGTAACCATTCAAACCAACATACAGATTATACAACATCTATTGCCAATATGATCGAGCAGATTCGTACCAGTGATACATCTGAAATTCAGAGTGCCTGTCATGCGCTGCTAGCCGAACTGCGCACCCGCCCAGTTGCCGAGAGTATCGCCATCATCTGGCAAATCGATGATGTGCAGATGCAGCGGCCAGATCTGGATGCCGAACAGTGCCGTGAAGTGCTGGCAAGCATTAGGCGTCACCATGACGCAAACATTGGCATTAACTGGGACGTTATCGATTGCGTAGCTCATCATTGTTACCCAGAGCCTGACAATCTGATTGAACTGCGGGAGTTGGCCGAAGCCGACTAATCTTGACCATTGCAAAAGAGCCACTCCATTGTGAGTGGCTCTTCTCACGATAGCGCTCGGCCTGAACGGTGCATTTTACCTCCTATAGCTTTGACGCACTCGATTTATTATGCTGACTAACCTCAACACCTCGATGCCGCAGATAGCTGTAGAGCGTACTCTTAGAAATCGACAGCTTCTCCGCAATCTGCTTCACGCTAAGAGCGCCTTCTTTGTAGAGCGTCTCAGCAGCCATAGCGGTTGCCTCGGCTTGTTGTGTGAGTCCTTTTGGGCGACCACCAATCCGACCTCTGGCACGGGCGGCTTGTAACCCCGCTTGGGTTCGTTCCCGAATCACCTCACGTTCGAACTCGGCCAGAGATGCAAAGATATTAAAGATGAGCCTCCCCTGCGCCGTTGTCGTATCAACTGGATCATTCAGGCTTACCAACCCGATCCCCTTTTCCAGAAGGTCAGCCACTATCTGAACCAAATGCGGCAGAGAACGACCCAAGCGGTCTAGCTTCCAGACAATCAGCACATCGTCAGAGCGAAGGTTGTTCAATATTCTGTTAAGAACTTCCCGCTCTGTTTTGGCACCGCTGACCACCTCTCGATAGATTTCATCACAACCTGCTTTTCGAAGCGCATCCTCCTGCAAGTCGAAGCTCTGCTCTTTCGTGCTTACTCGTGCATAGCCAATTTTCATAGCGTGACGGTAAACGGTTCGTGATACTCATGTCAATGGCAATTATTCGAACTTTGATTCGCAAGACCAGTTATTTGAACGATGGGATGCGCGGGAAACGGTCAATGGGGGATTTTGTCGAAGTGGCGTTTGGGGAGTGCAGAGTAACGGTCGTTATTTTGGACTCAATTTTTCTGCTAGAGGCTATCTCATCAAAAGCTAGATTTTCAGTATCAGCTATAAAATCACGGTACGGTATTGTGGCGTTCAAGAACGAACCAATGCATCGGCTGTGGTTACCAGATATCTGGTTTGCGAATAGGCTTTTTGTTTGTGGGAATTATATCAGGCAATTGAGAGGCCACTAGCTCTGCATCCAGAATATAACGCCGTGTCCAATGAGCATACTTGCTCAATTGTTCGTTGGGTGGTCGGTGCCGACTGTTAGGCAGAGGTTTGCGCATTGGTATGACAATACCGATTTGAACATTTTTATCAGCTTCATCTCGCAATAGCTTCACGGCAGGGGCGATATCGGTATCGTTAGAGACAATAATAATTCGCTCACAACATTTCTGAACAACCGCATCTCTATAGAGGTGGAGTGCTAAGTTTACATCAGTCTGCTTTTCTTCTAGTTTCCAAACATCAACTAAATTTATTTTTTCTAATGGATGGTTATAGCGAGGCAATCTTGCTAATTCTGCTGAATAATATCCTTTAATGATATCAACCTGTTCAGGGTAACAATGTTCCAAGCCGCGATGGTAGGTATTTTGTGCGTGATGGGCCAATTGACCATGGGTGGCGAAATTAGCCCGAATATCGGCAGTGAATAGTTTGACTTTATCTATGCTTGAATCAGGAGATTGTGCTTTTACAATATGGTCGGCAAATAGCTTGTAGATATCTAGCCATTTGTACTTTGTTCGATGAAGACACCCGTAGTACAGATTATATCCATCGATATAAACGTAGGTGCGCACAGCCATTCCTTCATAAAAAAAAGCCACCGTAAGTGGTGGCTTTGCCTCATGCTTGTACCAATTGAATGGTACTCGCTAGAGGTGAGTCGTTGATTAATGAATTACTTTATTTAGCCTGGTTTGTCAAGAAAATTGATACTTTCAAGTTAAGCTGTAGTCGCTAATTATAACAAGATGTCAATGCGGTGAGTCATTGCTTTTGAGTTCATACTACAAAAGCGTGATTCTACACGCAATACCATTCAGCGCCCCCTTGTAACTACTTTTTAGGCGTATTCTGTACTAACCCCTACCGAACTCTAGTTCTTGTTTGGACATTGGTTCTGACTGCATTATAAAGCGCGATTTCTTTTTCATGCTCAAACATCACAGAAATGCAATAATCCTGATTTCTAGTCTCGTCTGTTACCCATTTATTAGAGTTTAAAAGAACTAGTGAGACAGGAGATGTAGGTCTACTTTTTGGCTCTCGCTTGTATACTTTCCATGCCTTCTGGTGACAGCCAGCTTTTCGGGTGTTTGCCCCAGGGAAGAAGTTGATCTCGAATTTTTTCAAATCATCAGGCACATAATTATTAGAGGGGCTATCAGCAATGATTCCATACTTTTCTATCAGAACTTGTGGGTTCATCGTATGAAATAGATGAAATTCCATTCGGTTAGCTAAATAGCTGTCGCCCCGAGTGGCACGAGTTTCTGGCGTAAAGGTAAGTGTAACAGTTACTGTCTTTCTTCCAGCCTCAGTAAAAAACAGTTCTGGCATATCTAGTGAATAAACTTTGATCTTATTAAGTCCAAGTTGCCCTTCATCCCATAGTACAACTCGGTTATCATAAGAGTTGACGGCTTTTTCGTAGCTGCTCAGCCCATATCCACAAACAGATAAATGAGATTGTTCTGCCTGCTTCTGATTTTTTGTTTGATAAAAATCTTTATCTGGCAGAAAGGGGTAATAAGCCCCAACTAGCAGCATATTCTTAATAAAGTTGGCGGACCTATTAGGAAATCGATTAGCGATTTTTCCAGCAAGGTGGGCAACTTTAGCTGCCGAAAAGCTAGTGCCCGCTTCAAATCTAATAATGTTTCCCGTCACCTGATTGTTAAGCAAAGCAACCTTACCACCATTGTCTTCATGAACATGACCATAATTTTCGGATAAAATCATGTTTCCACCATACTCAACCAACTCTGGCTTAATCATGCCATTAATACCTGCACCTGTGCGGGAAAAAGGTGATGGTTGATTTGCCTGTGCAATGGCCGTTTTTATTTTTTCTGGTCCATACCTTTCTTGTCCTATTCTAGTATCATCAGCAATTGAGCCAACCGTTAAAGCCAAGGCAGAAGTAGCTGGGTTGACAATCTTAAACCCATTGTTTTTGATAAGATAGCGCGGATAGTTGTCTTTGATATCCGCAATAGATTCATAATAATCGCGGGGCGACAAATTGCCAGCAGAAACAACGAAAACCACATGCGGGAAAGTGAACGCTAATTCATCAATTAAAGCTGCAAAAGGCAGTTGCCGTAAATAATGCTTATGCCAGATTTCATCAGAATTGCCTAACGAGACATTTACAACTTTAATCTGATAATCAGGATTGGACAAGAAGCTGTTTACTGCATTCTTAAATTGATGTTCAATTAGTTTTTCAGGGTCATAAGCAGCATAAAGCGGCTTACCATCAAGATCATGCTCTACATACATCACTTTTGCAGAGAACAGCCAATTAGAAGGGGTGAACGTTTTTTGTGTCAGAGCCTCTGTAATATCACCATAAACAGCGCAGCCGGAAACAGCTGTGCCATGTCCAACCGTATCTTGTGTAGCAGCTTCCCCAGACTGAAAATTCTCTTCCCCACCAACACATTTTTCGAGCATAGGGTGATTAGACACAATCCCTGAATCAATAACTAATATTCCAACGGCATTTTCTTCGGGAGATAAAAACACAATGTCTTGAACGTCAGGGGAACTAATTTCTAAAGGGTTAAAGTGAACAGTCGCTGGCCTATCCATCCGTGCAATTTCTTTTAGTTGAATAACTTCATCAAAAATCGATTTTGTAATTTTTACTCGCAGTAGAGCAAATGAGTTGGTTATTAGGGTGTCAGTAATTTTGAACTGTGTAAAATCAGAGTATTGTTCCTTCATCTGTCCGATAAAAATTTCGTTTCTTTGGGGATCACGCATCTTCCATAGTTCAATATCAATAAAATCAGCTTCATCTCCTAGAGGTTGTTTTATCAAACCTGCTCCTATCTTTTTTTCAACAGGGATATCGTGAAAAGAGTCGATGGCATGAAAAAAATCATAGTTCGCACCTTCTTCGCTTCCATACGTTGCCATCTTCTGTTTGAAACGCTTTAAATCGTTATCTTCACTAAAGACTACCCAGTATCCCTTTTTATCTTCGGCAATTGATAAAACATGGATCCCCATTGAATTAAGTGTGTTTTCGAAGTCCTTCGGAAATACACTTTGTGTTATATCAATTTCAAAAATCAAACTGGGATCAATAACACCAGCAAAACGTTGTTTTAGTGCTACATGAGATTGGTTTAGTTTTTCTGCTGCTTCGATAGCTTGTTTTGCATATTCTTTTTTATCTCTCTCTGGTTGTTTAAATCCACCACCATTGTTACCTTTCTGCCGTTCCACGTTATCTTGAAATAGAGGCAACCTTAGATGCTGATGCTCGTCCATTATTCTACGCCCCGTTTAATTCTCTCACGTAAACCAAATTGCTCAATTGCGTCATCAAGGTCTTTTTGGTTTAACGTATTTCGTGCCCCAATAATAGCTGTCTTCATCGCTTCAACTGCAATCATCTCGATATCTGCTGGCGATAATCCTTGACTAGCTTTGGCGGCTTGATTCAGGTTAATTTTCTTGTCTCGTTTGATAGGACGTAGATAGCGTTCAAAAAGCCGTTGACGAATTGCCTCATTAGGAATTTGATATTCAATTACGGTATCAAAACGTCGCCAGATGGCGCTATCGAGCATGTTTTGATGGTTTGTTGCAGCAAATAAAATGCTGTCCCCCTTGAAGTTATCCAACATCTGCAAGAAGTTATTGACCACTCTCTTAATCTCACCATGCTCATGTGCATCATCACGATTCTTGCCAATAATATCGAATTCATCGAACAAAACAATCCAAGTCCCACTTTCAATAAAATCAAATACCTTGCGTAGGTTCCCCGCCGTCTCACCTAGATAGGAAGAGATAATGGCGTCGAACCGAATATAAATCAGAGGTATATTGAGTAAGGAACTAACGACTTGCGTTGAAAAAGTTTTTCCTGTCCCTGGTTGACCGCAAAGCAAAATTTTCTTTTTATAACTAAGGTTATAAGTTGCTAGGATATCAGCATCCTTGAATTCACGAATAATTCGTTCCAGTTGGCTAATAGTTATGGGAGAGAGTATGAGGTTGTCAAAATCAAGATCAAAATGTTGAATTTCTAATAATGGAAACCCTTTTTCTGTATCTCTAGGAATTAATGCATCTTGTTTGAAGCGCCGCTCACTGTTCGTTTTGTGACTTGTTTGGTACAGTGCTTTTTCAAGTTCTTTAGCAACAATTGTATGTTTTTTACGTTTTTCACGCTCAATATACTCCCGTGCCGCATCCATGAATGCATCATTGTCGTCGCTGCTGAATGACAAGAAGAGCTTTTTGATTAATTCTGAATTAGTCATAAGGATAGGTCCTTGTACACTCTACGTTGACAATGTAGCTTATCATCTTAGGCATTGATTAACTATTCCACACATATCTTATATAGGGATTATAAACTGTAGCGAGAAATTTGTGAATATAGGTCCGATAATGTTCCCACAGCAATATCCAAGCTCGATTATTATTTTCGTATCCAACTAAAGCACTCTTAAAGGACCTCTATGCCACCATTTCTATTCCTTCTCTTTTTACCAGTGTTTCCGACACTGTCGATAGATCTACCACACAGGCTGCTTCGACTGTAGTGTCAGCTGACTTCATCCACCCATTAAACCCATTAACCAATGCCTGCGTGAGAGTCGCCTCATCTGGGCATTTAGGAATATTCGCTGAATCACCAACCTGCTCATAAATCTTCTCCAAACCCACCTTATCCTGAAGCAGCGCCTGTAGCACCGTCCGCATTTCAGTGAGCTGTGCCAATCTGCCCGAATGCTGGAAGGGTTGACCAAGACGACTCTCAAATGAGGCCAGCTTCTCTTGAGCCGTGACTAACGCATCGCAAGTATGAACATGTGCCTCGTGAAGCTTGTCGGTCAGGCGGCTGAGATATTCTGGCAGCTTGTCGGTATTGGGGCTGCGGAGGGCTTGCTTGTGGCGGGTCTCACCATGGAGGGCGATGTGGGTGCGCAGGTCATCATCTTTTTCCATTGTCAAGGTCAGAGGAATGCCACCATAGCTGCCAAGCGCTAGGCTTTGGGTGCTGCCTACTGGCGCATTTTGCATCTCGGTTGCAAGCTGCTCCCACGCCCGCTGCACCTGCGACTTGAGCTGGCTGGTTGGGTCGAAGATGTCGCCTGTAATTTGCCCGTTTAGCACAAGCTGCGCGCCCGCATCGTTGGTATTCTGGCCCACCATCTCTACATCTGCGTTGAGCGCAAGAAGCCTCTTGTGCAGAAAGGGTATCTCAGAGTGCTCCAACTCGCGCACGGTATGGCGTAGCTGATATTGCTCATCCTGATGCGCCCGTTGCAGTCGCTGCAAGCGCCCCTGCTCCATCTCCATTTTGGCGAGGGTCAGCATGGCGGGGTTGCCGGAGGCAATGGCCTTGACCTCGGCATAGGTGAGCGCCTGCTCGTTAATATCTTCCATGCGCCGGATGGAGGCATCGCCCGTCATCACCTGATTGATAAAGCCCGCCTTGGTCTCTAGCGTCTGCCACATATAGGCATCAAACGAGCCTTTCGTGACATAGCGGTAGATGGAAACTTCCTCATGCATGTTGCCCTGCCGCAGGATGCGCCCTTCGCGCTGCTCCACTTCGGCAGGCTTCCACGGAGCGTCGAGATGATGCAGGGCGACTAGCCGCTCTTGAACGTTGGTTCCAGTTCCCATTTTGCTAGTGGAACCGAGCAGCACCCGCACATCGCCTTTGCGCACCTGTCCAAAGAGTTGGGCCTTCTTGGCGTCGGTCTTATAGTCGCCGATGTTGGCAATCTCGTCTCTGGGTATGCCGCGTTCTTCCAGCTTGGCAATGATGGCGTCATAGACGCTGAATCGCCCACCTTTGCTGCTGACGCCCATATCACAGAAGATCATCTGGGTTGCTTTATCCTCCGCCGTCCCTGCCCAAATGGCGCAGACCTTTTCGACCACGGCTTCGATCTTGCCTTCATCAAATTCGGGCATGGTTGGAGAGACCAGCCGTGCATCGAGAGCCAGCTTGCGGCCATCGGTCGTGATTTTGAGCGCGTTATCGTCGCGTGGATCAACCCCACCACCACGCACTCGCTCGTAACGCTCTACGGCATGGCTCATTTTTGAGCGATAAGCTGTGAAAGAACGTTAACAAATGAATGAGTAAAGGTAGTAAAAGGGACAAGCCGAAACGACCGTGACACATTCTGAGCCACGGAGCGAAAC
>Ga0079203_1001843_pt1 | contig 14950 bp, 12 predicted proteins | sample PorBlaMBantryBay_FD_68602 | JGI IMG/M metagenome (GOLD analysis project Ga0079203, IMG submission 68602) | Marine algae microbial communities from Bantry Bay - Bantry Bay, Ireland | ecosystem: Host-associated > Algae > Red algae > Blade | place: Bantry Bay, Ireland
CGCATAGCTACGACCCTTGCTGTTTCAGATTTAGGCTATTTCTCAAAAGTAGGGTGAACAAAAACTAAGCCTCGTAATCCAGAATTACATCATCAATTTTTACTTCTTGACTGAATAATGAACCGTTACCGTAGAATACTCGGTGGCAGGCTGGAAGTACCCAGCATACGTACGGCACAAACCAGTAGAAGAAGTAATCTTTGAATAGTAATTCTTTTATTACTGAATAGAATTCCATGTTTAGAATTCTATTTAACCTCAAGTTATTAGCAAGCTGGCTTTTCACTTATCTAATTCTCAATATTTGAAAAAATTCAAGTATATTAAGAGAATATGTTAGATAACCAAACATATCTCTTAATTTAGCATACTTAGTTTAAACTTAATTATCAATATGCGTTTTCATTTAGTAAAAATATTACTTATATCCAGTTTTGTTTGCTTATCCAGCTTACCTATATTCACGCAAACTGTGGAGGAAAGGGTAGAAAAGCTTGAAGAACAAAGAGTATCTCATGCTAATAGTATTTATCGAAGAAAAAATGAAATAAAGGAAATTAGGAATTCTATTGATTCTTTAAAAAAGCAAGGAGTAAACGTATCACAGTTAATTGACTCTTTGTTTAAGGAGGTTGAAACCTTATCGAATGCCAATGATGAAATGAGAGCAGAATTAGCAGCGCAGCATGAGCAAAGCAATGAACAAAAAATAGAAAGTAAAAAAGGAGTGCCAATATTTTATAAAATAATTACCTTTTTATTCTTTCTTGGTCTCATTTTATCCGCTGCATATTTTTTTTTCTTCAGAAAGGAAAGGAACCAAGAGGAAAATCCAACCTCGAATTTTAATAGAAATAACCTTAAACGATTTTGGTTTCAGACTAAATATAGATTCAACGAATTTAGAGTTGCTGCAAAAGAGAATCTATTTTTTGACTTTAGAATAATTGGATTCTTTGCATTTCTTTTTCTTTCATTTGTTATTCTTTTCTACCCCGACGAAAGTTACTTTCAAACACCATCATTAGAAACCATGATATATGTAACTGATAGGTCATTAAGAGCCTCAGCAGTTTTCATCGGTATTATTATATCACTTGTGATTTTATCGTTTCAAATATTTAATAAAAATTATGGACGATATGCTTTCATTGGGTTTTTCAATAACAGGTATATTAAAGTCCTATTTACCCTGTATGTCATCAATATTCTTTTTTCCCTATATGCGTTAGGTTATTTTCATGAGATAGAAGCGTTAAACTCTTTTGCAATAATAATCTACTATACTGGTTTAGCTTCGAATTTAATATTAATCCTATGTCTTTTTCCTTTCTCCGTTCAAATGTTGAAGAAGTCACAAAGTAGATACAATCTTGAAAAGATAATAACACTAATTGATGAAAAATGGATAGCTAATTACAATTTCCACCAACAGAACAACATTAAAAATTTAGAGATAACTGAAAACAATCCTATAAGGATGTTGCAAGAGATTGGTATTGTGGCTGCTAAAAGAGATGACATTGTGACGCTTGAATTAATCTTTGATGGCCTTTATAGCCACATGGAAAAGTTAGTTATGAAACATGATAAAAAGCATAGTTCTTTAAACCGTTATTTTTATTTTCAACATGGTGATTTAATAAATAATTTATTCCTCCATGTTTTAAAAACAAATAACTTCCAAATGGTTAATTTTCTATTAAAGAAAAGATATGATCTTGAGGTTTTTTTATTAGACAATAAGTTGCAAATATCTCCTTGGGACACCGAAAAATGGTCTTACAAAGGGTGGGATATGTCATTTGATTTTGAAGAATACTTTAGCAAAAGTGTTTTGGAAAAAAACGATGAATTTGCAGAGAGGGTTATAGGAGTTTATTATTCATATTGTGAGTACCTGATTAAAAACTACTTCCCAGATACATTTAAGGAATATGACTTCCAGAAATTTAAAGATTATAGTAATGAAAAGCATATGTGTACCAGTCATTTATCCTCCAATATCGGAAAATTTACAGATTTGAGTATCAAGCACAATCAAATTGGATTGTTTACGAAAATATTTAATTTCTTCTCTTTAGAATCTGTCACCCTTGATTCCGAAAATTCAGATAGTGTTAAAACATTTCTTTTGCATGTTATGAAATTTTCAAAATCAAAAGCTTTTGAGAAATATTTGAATTCAGGTATTACCTCAATTGCATCATTAAATTTCCCATATTTAAGTTGGGTTGTTGATAGCGAAGTTGAAAAATTAAAACGAAAAACTGTTTTTATTGAAATGAAAAAGGCAATAAATTTGGCTTTCTCTAAGGAGTTATTGGACAATAAAATATTGAATAATTTAAAAGCATTGGGAATGGGATTCGTTAATAAAATCGACAAAGGAGACCATTTTAAAAAGCTATTAGTTGAAGTAATTGACCAGTTTGATTATTTGCGTTCTTTAATAAAGGAAGACAGCAATAATTACCAAAAGGATATTTACATTAAACTACACAAGTATTTGGGCTATATCCAGAATCACTTTCTTGAAAAAACCGATATTGATTCAAATGAGGGTATTAAAAAATCGTTTAAAAGGACACTTGAAGAATTTGATAAACTTGAGGAATATAAATCAAATTTAGAAGATATTGGTTATATTTCTAATGAAAATTTATTTTGACTTTTTTTTTAGATAAGCCCTTAAAAACTTAGCAATCTTTTACAATCATTAATCTTGCTAATTGAATTCTGATTTCATCTTTTATTGAAGGAACAGAAATGAAAAGCTTTTCTCTTGGTCGGCTAACACCAACATACTTAACCCGATGCTCAGCTTTATCCAAATCAGGATTTAGAACAAAACTTAATTCTCGTTCATCTTCTAAAACTATGAGAACATTATCAAATTCATCTCCTTTGGCTTTATGTATAGTCTTATGGTTACTCAAATCTTCAGGAATCGTAACACATAACGCCAATTCATTATAATTCTTGCCATCATAGAATGTCTTGGCTTTACCTGCTCTAAATCCTGAGAGGCTTGTATCTATTTCAGTTTTCAAAACATTATAAAAGTTCATTAGTGTTTTGTTCTTATAGTCTTGATATTTTTCAAGTAACAAGGAAAGAACGGCTAATGATTTTTTCTTTCCATCATCATCTTTTCCAAATCTAATTTTTAATTCTTTCAATGCTTCTTTGAATTTCTTCTCACGGGCTAACTCTATTGCTTTTATACAAGACGAGATTAATCTATTTCTTTTTGAGTTGCTATCAGCGTCTCTCAATTCTCTAAAAAGAGTATCTCTTAAATCAATGCCATTCAATTCCTTCTTCATAGCGTTAGAAGTGATGTTTTTTCTTGACAAAGAATAAATGGACTCTTCATCACAAGTCTTTTTTATTTCATTTATAGCATCAATTCGAGTGCCTACTAACAACGTAGGTTTTTGACCAGTTTTATTTCTATAGTTATTTTGCTCAAAGTCACTTCTAATATGATTCAATAAGTCGATAATTTCATTTGTACTTCGCCTGTTATCATTCATTGAATAATCCTTGATTCCTGTAAGATTGAATGAATGAAATTGGCTTGGGTCTGCACCTTGAAAATCATAAATTGATTGAGCTTTATCTCCTATAATGCCTACTATAGTTTCCTCAGTTCCTATTTGGTGAAGTATCTTAACTTGGATAGGATTACTATCTTGGAATTCATCTACAAAAAAATAAGGGAACTTGGCTCTTAGAACATCTAATACAAAAGGGTAATTTTTTATTATTTCGTGACTGAAAAACAAAACGTCATCATGATGAAGAATACCCCGTCTCCAATAACTCTTCTTAAAACCTAAAAGTTCTGGTTCTAATCTATCAAGACAAACTCTCCCCAAAAATCGTCGCTCACCATTTGTAAAATAAAAAGCACTTCCTCTATCTGATTTGATTATAAGCTTCCCTGTTGAATCGAATTCGTAAAAGAGTGAAGATAACCATCCAACTAATGCGTTTTTATTATCTTCTAACTTAGTTAATTGGTTAACTGAATAAGGGTGTTTAAACGATGCTACATTAGGATGATTCTTGACCAAAGGGTCATCCATTTAGCAACATCAACAAACAGAGCCGGATTGGTCGCATCTCCAAAAGCATTAATTGCATCAAGGTATGCTTGTCCTGGAGCACTACAGAAGTCATGAGGTATGCCATTTATACCTGGAATACCGATTGGTTTCATCTCAAAAAGTCTTGGGCATTCAAAGAAGCCTGCCCCAACTAAAGATGGGTGCGTTCCTTTTTAAACTTGGCACCATTCTATGTAACATTTCTTCATAAAAATCATCAAAATTATAAAATGCCGAGCCATCATTGGATGGATTCCAACTAATGTTAAATTCTGGAGGGTACACAATTTCGTTACCATTACCAGTATTAGTAACAGGTGGATAACCTGCATCTTAAGGAAATATTGTAAATTGCAACAAATGAAATTTATCATTTCATTTGTTTATATTTTAATATGAAAAAAACAATTATTCTTCTAACAATAATTTTGATTTCCTTAAATGTAAAGGGGCAGATGTATGTAGGCGGCTTTTTTCTAAATTCACAACAAGCGGTTGATGAGGCGGTCGATACATTAATGTTAGGTGGACATACCAGTATCTCCGGTTTTCTTTGGATCGGAGAAGAAATCTTTGCCGAACCAGCGGTTATTTGGGATTTGTCCGGATTTAGTATTATAGATTCTGTGGGTTTTATTCACATCGAAAATACAGATAGTCTGGAAACCCTGAATGGACTTGAAAATATCAATGCTTTTGATAACTCTACTTTAACTATTCGGAATAACAGAGATCTAATTTCCATTGCCTCCCTCAGTAATGCCGCTTTTCCCAGAATGGGATCAAGTATAGATTCTAATGTAAGAATTAAAGATAATCCCAAGTTAACCTCACTAGAAGGCTTAAATCAACTCACGGAGGTAGGAGGACAATTGCGTATTAATGAAAATGAATTACTGGAAGATATTTCAGCATTAAGTAATCTTGGGTACGTTGGGGATTTGATGTCTTTATCAGAGTTGGCAGGAACCTCTCTAGATGGACTAGAGAATATAGTAGATGGAGAATTTTCGTTTTTCTTGTTTAAATGTCCTAATCTAACAGATATTTCTGCGTTGTCCAATTGGGATACCCTCAATGATTGTCATATTTTTGATATGCCCGTCGTCAGTGATCTTAGTCCTTTAAATGGCATTACGATCGGGTTTCAAAATGGTAACGATGCGGAATATGGAGGGGTTTCAGTGTCTCGTAGTCCATTGGTAGCGAATATCCCCGTGTTTAATTATTTTGACAATCGTCTTCATCGATTCGTTTTGGAGGATTTGCCTAGCCTGCAAATATCTGGTTTGACAATTTCAATTGAACGGGTTACTAGATGCACCATAGATAATATTGCGGTGGATAGTTTTGCTTTTCCTGGCTTATTGTGGTGTTCTCAAATGAAAATTCGAAATAACCCTAATTTGGTTCGTTACGAAATGACGGCTTTACTGGGATCAACAGGTGATCTTAATGACCCAAGAGGTCCCACCTTTGAAATCGATAATAATGCAGTTTTAAGGTCAATAATAGGAGCTCCAGATCTACATGGTGCAGGTTTAGAAATCACCAATAACCCAGAACTGAAATTAATAGATGGTTTTACCAATCTTCAGAATGGATTTCTTCGAATTGCTCACAATGAGCATATTGATTTAATAACTGGTTTCGAAAATTTAGAACATTTGTTATCAGCCTCCTTTAGTTTCGGACGAATTGATTCTATCCAAGATTTTAATACCGTAAAGAAAATTACGGATTTATTATTTCTGTATCAATGTGAAGGACTCTCGAAGCTGCCTAATTTTGATAGCCTTAGAGTAATTGGGAGTTTGATATTGAGTAATTCAGAAATAACGGAATTATCGGCCGAAACCTTTCCAATGTTAGATACGGTGCATACCAATTTTAGTTTATATGAATTACCCTTTATAGACTCGATTGTCTTACCTCCAGCATTACGTTATTTACGAAGCGTAGAAAGTAGTACTAGTTGTCTAACGCTAATCAATCTTCCTCAATTAAAATATATAGGAGGGCTAGATGCTATCGAATATGTGAACAGCTCTATAGAGCTAAAAGGGCTTAGTAACTTGGAGGAGGCACCAGGAGTTTGCCAAGTTATTCGTTTAGAAGAAGCTTTCTTGGGGGAGGTACTGCTAGAGGATAATGTGGATGAGTTTAACGAAATAGACTTGGTAGTGGAGCACTGCGACTTGTTGTCTTCTTCTACCGAAACAACTACCACAGGTCTGGAGGTCGAAGTTTATCCAAACCCGGTTAGTGATCAACTCTATTTTAAGGTGGGACAGGAAGACATCGAGCGAATAGAAGTTTTAGATTTACAAGGTCAGAAACTTGGGAATTATATAAATTCAGGGGAAGAATATCTAGACTTTAGTCCTTTTTCAGCAGGTATCTATTTTGTTAGATTTATTAATGATCAGGGAAAATTTTCTACCTCGAAAGTTGTGAAGATGGATAGTAATTAGTAATACCGTTTTATATGAAGTTTTTATCTTTAAATACTACACCTCCATTTATTAATGTCCATATCAAGGTGGAGAAGCAGTCTATAAAGCAAGATTAATATATAATCAGCTAATGGACTCCCCAATTTACTTTGATAATAATGCTTTATGTAGTTCAATGATGGACGAAACTGCCGATACTAAATCCACAAATAAAACGGAAGAGGTTATAATTAAAACTCATTCTGAGATTGATTTTTCTGCTAATTTATTCCCCAATCCTGCTAATAAAGTTGTTAACTTAATTATTCGGTCAAGTTCATTTCAAGTTGGAGAAATCGTAATATTTGATATGCTTGGAAAAAAAGTATTTGATTTTACTTTGTCATCTACACAACAAAACTACACTTTTGATACCTCTAATTTCCAAGATGGAGTCTATTTTTATCAAGTCTGGATTGATGGCAAGTCAACTTTATCAGATAAGTTAAACATCACTCGAAATTAAATAGTAATTTAAATGTCCGATAAAGTTCTTACTACTTTATCGGACATTACTAATTAACTTTCTATGAAAAAACTATTATTAACCATCCTCTTCCTAAGTCAGCTATTATCAGGATTTTCTCAAAAGGAAGATGCCTTTTGGACATTTGGTTATTCTAGCAACACCGTTGATTCTTCCTTTGGCGGAACCAACATAGATTTTAACTCTGATCCACCAGAGATTCAGTACGAATTTAGAGAACTGGATTTTCACATAACAAATTCAAGTATATGTGATTCCGAAGGAAATTTATTGTTTTACACCAACGGTCTTTCTATTGCGAACTCGTCAGGAGAAATTTTGGAAAATGGAGAAGGATTAAATCCCGATCCCTATCGAGAAGATTGGATAGATCGAGGATATACCCTATATCAAGGTACACTAATACTACCTTTACCTGATTCTCCTAATTTATACTATCTTTTTCATGAGGAAAGAAGCAGGGCTCCTGACGACCCTGTTCATAATACTAAAGTTTTTACTTTGTATTACTCTATCATTGATATGAGTGCAAATAATGGAGCAGGAAAAGTAATAGAGAAAAATATTCCAATGATTCAAGATACCCTGGATTATGGGAAAATTACGGCTACCAAACATTCTAATGGAGAAGATTGGTGGCTTCTAATTCCTGAATTCGATTCTAATAAATATTATCGTATACTCTTTACGCAGAATGGTATTTTTTCCATTGATACCCAAACTGTAGGAGAAATGGTATTTGCAGGTGCTGGACAAACCGTTTTTTCTCCCGATGGAAATAAATACGTTCGATATATTCTCAGGGATATCAATGTCGGCAATTTTTTAAACATTTATGATTTTGACCGATGCACTGGTTTATTAAGTAATCCCGAACAATATAACATCGTTGATCAGGCATACTCAGGGGGCGTTGCGATTAGTCCTAATTCAAGATTTTTATATGTTTCTTCCTTTGAATATACCTATCAATATGATTTGGAAGCAACCGATATTGAAGCGTCAAAAGATACCGTTGCTATTTACGATGGCTTTGTAGATATAGCCTTCTTCACAAATTTTTTTCTTGCACAATTAGGACCGGATGGAAAAATTTATATTAATAGTAATGGTACCGTACGATATTTACATATAATTCACAATCCAAATGCCCCCGGAGTAGCATGTAATTTCGAGCAACATGCTATAGAATTGCCAACCTGGAATCGCTCTTCAATGCCTAATTTTCCCAATTATCATCTTGGGCCTGCGCCAGCATCAGATACGTGTCAATTGGTAACTACCACGATCACTCCTCCAATATCGGAGTCGATGGTGGAGCTATTTCCCAATCCAGTTTATGATATCATTACCATATCTACGGAATCAGAAGAACGATACATGGTCCTGGATGTTTATAATGAATTAGGCCAAAAGGTTTTGTCTAAATCTGTATCACCATTTTATGGCGAAGCTGAAATTGACATACATCATTTGGATTCAGGGATCTATTTTTGGAGCGTAAAAGATCAAAAAAATCAACGATTGGGAATGGGAAAAATAATAAAACTGGATAGATGATCCGTCCTTTCGCCGATTTAATAAGGAGAAAATAAAAATAAGAAATTTTGTTTTCTTTGCATAAAAAACGATGGAAGTAATAAGAATTGACGATATTTCTTTGTTGTATGCTCACCAGTGTGGTCAAAATATTGAGCATGACTATCCAAAAAACTACTGGTGTCTTGTCGATAATAAAGTCGAGCCCAACGGTGATTGCTATAGCAAGAAGTAAAAACAGCCAGCATAAATCTTTTATTTACCCCATTGATACAGAGCTTCACTTCACCCCAAACAAACTGCGTCGCTTCACCGAGTGTATATTGTTGTCGGATAAAAACTTCTCTGAATTTTATCTCCTGCTAACGAATATACCGACAAACAGATCGATAACTAATCGGATGTCCTGCCTTTTTTAAAGCCTGATGAATATCTATTCCCTTCATCATTTGCTTGTGCTGCCCTTGACTTTTTCGCTTCTTGTTCAGCAGCAAATATTTTGCAATAGCCTCCTCAATTTCCGGGGTCAATTTATGCTTTACCCGCCCAGAAGTATCATAACGTGGCGGCCGAATGATCCCATGTACAGGGAGCTGGCCGGGCGGCTGCCCAGCTTGAATCATCTCGGCCTGATGAGCCTTGAGATATTTTTTGACAGTACTTAGACTGATTTCTAATTCGCGAGCAAGCTGCTTGCGAGATTTGCCATGTCGGTGAAAACCGAGGATAATGGATTGTTTGTCTATCATCGTAATCATTTTCTAATATCGCTATTTGTCGATATTGTATTATGATCCTGCGGTTATTAGGGGGGGGTATTTTTGGATGGCTGTGGGGGGGTACTTTTCGGTGGCTGGTTACAGGATATTTTTTTTAAGCATCTCATCCTTGAGTTTGCCTGCCAAGTCTTTTTCTGCCAGTAAAATCTTCAAGTCATGATTCTCTTTTTCCAACTGCTTGATCTTCTGTTGTTGGTCTTTGATCGTGCGATGGTCTAGCCCATCCTCTCCATGAACTAACAACTTCTTTTCCAAAATAGTACGTTGCTGGATAAAGATCATACTTAGCCAAAGTAACTTTGACTCCTTTTTCGCCAGCCTCTTTTATTATGGCCAGCTTTTCTTGCTTAGTGAACTTCTTGGTTCCTTTTTCAGTAACTTTCATTGACATAATTACAAAAATTTTTTCGTAATCTTGTCGGATTGGTTAGGGGGCTGTAACAATAGTCTAATAATAATATTTATTTTAATTGAAAATATATATCCTTTTTGACATAAAATTCATACATTTGAATTATGGGTTTTAATTAGAAGAGGGCTCGGAATTTTAATGATATCTATCTACCATTTTCTTCTCCTAATGATGTTCTGCTTTCTAGTAAAAATAGCTCAATAAAAATGTAATTATGCTCTCTGAACTTTTAAGTCAAAAAGTTATTCTTATCAATTCTGATGAGGATTTTAAAAAAATTGAAAAAGCAGCAAATGATATTGCTAAAAAAATCATAAAAGATAAAAATAAGGTAATAGGCTACACACTTACAGCTCTTGATCCAGAAGTTGCAGTCGATAATGCTCTTTACAAAGAAGTTGAAAATTCTATCACAAAAAGACATTGGCAAACTTTCACTGTCAATCCTGCTGATACTCAAGTTTCAATTATTAGGGCTGTTATGTTTGAAGCGTTAGAAAAGGTTTCTAAGGATGTTAACCTAGCTGCACTAATTTGGTTAACTGGAAGAAACATACAAGAACATAACAGATTAATTGGAAAAGAAAGAGAATTGATTCAAAATTTTCTAGAAAATTTAGGTACTCAAATTGAAGAAAAAGCAGCTGAACTATGGTCTATTCCTACAAAAATTAAAATCCAACGCATTAATGTTATTACAGATAATTCTGCTCAAGCCCCGGTAGATCCAGTGAATTCTCAGAATCAATCGATTGAAATTCAACAAGAAGCGAATAATATTTTGAATAGACTACAAACTGAAATTATTGAAAGAAATAATTTCATGCAGTTACGATCTCATCTACTTTGGTGGAAGGAATCATGTTATTCACCAACTATCGAAGAAAGTTACATGAAAAAGGAAGATGGATTTCTTCAAATCCTATTAGCAGTAGATTATAATGAATTCATTCCAGCTATTTTTCCAAACAGTGTAAACTACTTTCTTAAGGAAACTCATAAGTCTATAATTAGAAAGCAAAGCAAAAAGATAAAATTATCTACAATACTTGGAAAAATAGAAAAAAATAGGACTAATTTAAAGAGAATACTTAATAACCCTGCTTCAAATGAAGATAAAATTTCCTTATACAGATTTGTTCAAAATCTAGTCTGGAAAAAGAACACAATTCCCGAATTAGAAGTACTAGTGGGTATTAGTAAAGATATTGAAATCACTTTGGAAGAATTTACACTTTGGATATTTCATGATTTACAATCTATTAAGATTGCAACAATTAAATAATAATGAATACAAGATGCTCAAATCTTAATTGTGCTGCTCCTGTAAACTGTCATGAAGGGGAAGATAGTTATTTAGAATGTGAATTCTGGAAAAAGTCAGATCTGAGAAAAGCAAAGAAGAAAGAGACGATTAATAAGTTATCTAGCAAATCCAATTTAAGTTGGACGGGTGAGCCTTTTGGAGAAGAGGATATTAGTCAAGTTAGTAGCAGAACTAACCCGGTCTTCATTGGTGTAATTGGAAAACAAAATGCTGGTAAGACAACTTTCTTGGCTATGCTTTATACTCTATTGTTAAACGGTCAACAATTCGAGAATTATTCTTTCGCAGGCTCAAAAACGATTATAGGATGGGATAGACTTTATAATAATTTAAAATTATTTAATGATAGTGTAAGTTTTTCGGAACCTACACCCTCAGAATACTTTCGTCTATTTCATTTAGCACTTAAAAACCAAAAAGGTCTATTGCAAGATATTTTAATCTCAGAGGCTGCTGGTGAGGTTTTCTCATTTTGGTCTGAGAAAAAAGATGATGCTAACGCCGGAAATGCTAGATGGATTCACGAAACTTCAGATGGTTTTATTCTCTTCATTGACTGCGACGATCTTGCAAAAAGGAAAAATGAAGCTAAAACTGAAATTATTGACATAGCTCAAATGCTCAAAAGTGATTTAAAAGAAAGACCTGTAATTGCGGTCTGGTCAAAAGCAGATGTCAAAACAAAAATTCATGAAACAATTGTAAAATCGCTAAAAGAAGAACTAGCAGATATTTTTCCCAATTGTTTTAAGGAAATCGATATAAGTAATTTCTCCAAAAGGATGCCTGATGAAATAGTCCATAAAAATAATATTAAAGTTATTGATTGGATATTGGAGAATGTTTTTTCTTCTTCATCAAATGAAAGTTTACTGGTAGAGACAAATTACAAAAATGATTTTTTTCTAAATTATAAGGGAAATGAATAAAGAACTACTAATTATAGGAAAAACCGATTCTTCTAAAACTGCATTTATTACTCAACTCTATGGAAGATTACAAAAGGGGAAAAGTAATTTTTTTCTACGAGAAACAGTGGAAGATCTTTCACCGATCATCAAATCTAGAATCAAACTTGCAGGAGGTAATGATCCAGAGCCAACTCCACCTGAGAATAGAGTACATATTAGATTGCCGATAAAATCTAAAGATATTATCGTTGACTTAACTGTTCCCGATTATGGTGGTGAACAAATTAAACAAATATTGCTTACTAGGAATGTAGATAATAATTGGATAGAAGCAATACAAAAAAGTAATAATATAATTTTATTTATCCGACTGCATAATATTAATTTTTCAAAAGATCTAAGTCAAACAATTCCCAACGAAGCAACTACCGCTTCAATTAACCAAACTCCTAATGCATATAAAATATCCGAACAATCTTCATTAATTGAATTTCTACAAATTTTGCTTTCATTTAAAGAATACGACTATCATAAAAAAAATGATAAAATCAAAATTACAATAACACTTACTTGTTGGGATGAGTTAGAAACAGAACTAACACCTATAGAAGTTTTCGAAAAAGAATTACCTCTTCTAAATGATTTCGTAAAATCAAATTGGAATTCTAGTTTTATAAAGATAGCTGGATTATCAGCTTTAGGCTTTTCTCTAGAAGATCCAAAAAACAAAGAAAAATACCAAATTGAAGGTTCAGAAAACTTTGGCTTCCTCATTAAGGAAAATGGGGAAAAAACAAGTGATATTACAGAACTAATATCGTTAGCAATACAGTGACTATAAAAATCCATCAAATGATTTGTGGGGAAACACCCGAAAAAGGTTACGGGTTATTAAGTAGTACATTACAAAATGAAACTATCGGAAGGAGTATAGCTTTTAAAACAGGCTTACCTGATATAACTGGTGATATTAAATGGAAACCAACTTTAAGAGGTTTTCTTTTTCAAGGTTACTTTCTGATTATAAAAAACTTCCCTGATTTTTCAGATATAGTTAGAGATGGAAGAGTTTTTTCTCATGTATTACTGATCGCTGAGAAAGATTTACCGTTAATCAAAGATATAAGTAGACTACAACCATATTTTCTTGATCAGGTTGATAAATCAGTTTTGAAGAAGCCGATTGAATTAAATCTCTCTTCTAATAATAAGAGAAAGCAAGATTCAAATTTATCAAGCCGTTTTACAAAGGTGATTCATGCATTTACTCAATTAGAAAAATTTAATAATACGATCGTTTGGATTGGTGAGAAAAAATTTGAAGAAGCTATTTTTAATTTTTGGCAACTATTATCTTTATCTGAAAAGAAGCAGTTATATTTTGGAATTCACTTTGGAACTGACTCCATAAAAAAAAATACTATTAGGTTTATTACTACTCCTAAGAATATTGAAAGCAGGTTCAATAACAGTAATTTTTGTGTCGTAAGAGTAAACGATAAGGTAAAACTTAATAGTCTTCTAGAACAGTTATTAGCAAAAGATAAAAATGCAGAAAGTCGTATTAATCTCTTCGAACAAACTATCGAATCTGACAAAATACCAAGAAAAGATATAAATCGAATTGCTGTAGTATTGGAAACATTTGAAAACCTCTCTACCATAACGGATTTTAAAAAACTAAATACTTTAGCCCATGTAATTTCTGAATTCTCTCCAGAGGAATTTAAAGGAAGAAAAATCAAAAAACAATTAATTGATAAAATAAGTAATATGATTGAAAAAGGTGGTGTGAGACTATTGCCTTTCCTTAAAACTTTTAAAATGAAAAGTTACGAAGATAGTGAGATTATCTTATCAAAAGCAATTCAAACGTGGATGGATAAAAATCTATTTTCCGGTGCTCTATCCAAAAAAGTTGACTACTCAATTTTATTTTCAAAATTAGATCTCACCAAAACTACTAATTGGTGGAATAATTTAATTAAGGAATATTTAAGTAGTTTTTTAAAAAATCTTACTGACAAAAAAATAGAAATTCTTTTTAATTGGATACATTTTGATATTAATATTTTAAAGAAATTCCAAACTTTTATTCATTCTTCTCACGAAGTAGAGACATTATTTACAAATCAATTGACAAAAAAAGTTGCAAAGCTAAATTTTGACCAATTTATTGAATTTGCTCTTGAGAGAAATTGGTTGGAGTTTCATGCTAAAGTATTAATTTATAATTTTAATGCTTCCACCGCCCTGAAAAAACAATTATCTATCGATACCAATAAAGATTATTCAGAAGGTATTCTTGCTATTACTTCTAGTATGAATCCTAAATTAATAATTACTTTTGCAGTGGATAATGGAGACGATAGATTAATCAATATTGCAGGTGAATCATGCAATGATAAAAATACTCTTTTGGAAGACATAGATTTCACAAATGAAAATTGGCAGAAGGTTTGGTTAAGTTTTGTTAATAAGGGAAATCAATTCTTTCAGGGTTTTAAAAATCCCAAAAAGAAAATTTTCTTATTATTTGATGAAATAATAAATGATGTTTTAATTAACAAAAATCTTTTAGATGAAATTGCTGATTCAGATTTTGCTAATATCCTAGACTACCCAAAAAGAGAGCAGCTATGGAAAAAACTATCTTATTCTGTTAGACAAAGTTTTTTGAAAAAGACTTCTACCGTATTTTTAGAAGCTCTAAGTAAAAACTCTAATATAAAAATCCCAAAAGATAAAATATTGTCCGAGTACATTGATCCGGCCCCCTATTATTCCGACAAAGAATTACAAGAGTTATAAAAATAATTTAAGAGTATCTATCTTTGCTAATGCGAGAGTCGACCGATGGTGATTAATATACCGAAGTCGATTTT
>Ga0079203_1001852_pt1 | contig 14870 bp, 19 predicted proteins | sample PorBlaMBantryBay_FD_68602 | JGI IMG/M metagenome (GOLD analysis project Ga0079203, IMG submission 68602) | Marine algae microbial communities from Bantry Bay - Bantry Bay, Ireland | ecosystem: Host-associated > Algae > Red algae > Blade | place: Bantry Bay, Ireland
TTTCTGTAACCTTAATAAAGTTCTGATATCGCCTACGGTCAGGTATTACATCATATACAAGCGTGTATTCACCACACTTGATATTAATTCCGACCACATCAGACATAGAGTGCGCCCAAAATGTAATATTATTTTTCTTTTCAAGGCCCACTCTAATTTCAAGATCAGTCTTCGTGCCAGGAAGAGCGAATTTAACATCGCATGGAAATTCAATTAATAAAGGCTTACCCGGTATTACGAAAACTGTTTGTACATCATTTTCATTCACTGACTTTTTCTCAATACGCGCGGCTATAGCCTCATTAGTTACAATAAATAATAAACTTGAAAGTAAAAGCCTTATGTTACGTTTCATTAGTACCTCTTCTTTTCCAAAATTTTAACAATTTCATAGCCATAGGGATTTTCCTTAAATCTTTTTATTGGTTTTATTTCTAATATTATTGTTGATAGAACGTTATGTGTTTTAGAGTTCTCAAAAATAGTTTTAGACACCTCCACTTCTACGGTGGTCTCTCCAAGCCTATCTACTTTTTGAATAATGGCCTCTTGAGAAAAGGTTCTGCCCTTTATCTCTTTCTTGTGAGTAATAGCTTTTCTAAGCTCCACTTCAAATAACTGTTCGCTAAAAAGCTCCAGTGACCTTTTCTTCTGATCGTCAAAATTAAGCTGATTATAGGAGTAATGAGTAAGTACAAACATATTCACTAAGTTGAGGATGTCTTGCTTAGTACGCTCCTCTACATTGTCATGAGTGAGCACTTCAGTGCCCCGCTCATTAGTTTTGATTATTAAGACTTCAACTTCAGAAGAAAGTAGTTTTGCACTTACAGTTACAGCCCACACGAGCAAACTTAGTATAAGCACGAAATTTAGTATCTTTTTCAAGTTAGATTTTACAAATAAAATTAGCATTAGCTATGTTTCCTTATATTTTAGGTTCTTTTTTTAATTTCCTTCTTTTGATACCCTCAAGTTTTAGTTCTTCAGCCTTAAGGCTTCTATTTTTAATGTAACTTTCAGCCCCACTATTCAATGTAGTTTGGCTAGTATTTTTTGTCGGTGGAGGGATGAAGGGGCTAGACTTATGCACTTTTACGGGACCAGTGACTGGTGGAGAGTAGGGTTTACTTAATGGCTTGCTTACAGCAACAGGATTGGGATAGGGGCCAGAATTTTTATATACTTTTCTACCCAATGAACGATCAGTTTTAGTAGAGACATCAGTACTATAAGTACCCTCCCGTCTATCTGATGTAGAGCTTGTGCGAACACTTGGTTCAAAACCATGGGACTCCTTTAGCCTACTGCCCTTAACTTTGACCTTCGCTTTTTTTGCTATGCTTGATACACCTTTACCGTAGCCTTTTATTCCTGATTTAACACTGGAGTACGACCTTTCCTTGCTGCCCCACTTACTTGCGAATTTTTCCCTCTCTCTGGATAGTGAATTTGTGGGGTCTGCCCCAGCGGCTTTAAAATCTTTGCGCAGGTCTTTCTCTTTCTGCTTTTGTTCTTTCTTGGCTCTTATATATTCATCGTTAGTGTTCTTAAACACCGATGAGTATTGTCCTCCGGCTTCAGTTTGATTACCTATCTTACTCCCAGTCCTCATAGCTGCACGACCACCTTTTGCTGCCAAACCGAGACTTGTTGCTACCCCAGTCGGCGACGACATAACTGTCGCAACTTTACCCGCAAGTGCTGTTCCCTTAGCTAAAGCAAATTTTAGAAAAAAAATAGGAAGAGCTGTATAAGTTATTGCAGCCATGGTCATCACAGCAGCTGGCTTCGTAACGGTCTTATCAACAACACTTTTCTCAAATGCATAAAGTAGAATAGTATCAACAACTGAAAAGATAAGAGGGTAACAGCTTGCAAACAAAACTATTCCTACTAATAAGTTAGTAAACGTTTTTATACCAAGCATCGTCCTTGCAAATACTCCTACAGAATAAAAAGACAATGTCCCCAAAATAATGACGTTATATAGGCCCTTACAAAATGATAGTAAATAAGAACGTAAGGAAACTAAGACCTGACCATCTACTTTGAACCATAAGAATAATTTAGTCTCGTTCTCTTTAAATAGATCCTTAACTGATTGTTCAAAATCACTTTCACGGTTGACGGCAAGCCCTTTAAATAAATCAGGCAGCTCATTTACATACTTGTAAACCATATCAAAGCTGTTAACCAAGACAATCAATAGAACAAAGTCACGAAGAGCTAATGCATATCCCGTATTATCGCCCCCAAAACCCCCTTTACACAGTTCAAATAAGAACCGCGCCAGCACAATCACAGTAGCCACGCTAATTAGTGTTTGCCCTGCGTTTGCATTTAAATTTGAAAGAAAGGTTTGGAAGTCTAATCCCATTAGAAATCGCCTATTCTAAACTTATTTTTTTCTTTCTCCACTTTTCTTAAATCTGCTGTCGCGTTTCTGCGACTTTCAAAGTTCAGTTTTAACATTTCTCTTTGTTTCCGCGCCTCGTATTTAACTTTAGCAATAGTCATCTTAGTTTGGAAAACGGCATCGGCCTGCTCACGCTCATTTCTCAAAGTATTTACCATAGCTGTAAGAGATTCAGAACTTGATGCAGACATTACAAGACTAGCCATTTTTTTTACTCTTTTAACTAAGCCAGTTATAGCGCGTACACGGCCCGTTATAGCTTGGTATCGATCCATATTAAAATCTTTCACATATTTGTAGTCATAACCAAATTCTTCAACAGGCTGAAGAAGTCTTTCCGTCTCACTAACTACTTCTCTAAGTTCACGTACCTCATTCACAAAATCAACCTCATCAGAGAACTGCTCAATTAACTCTGAAAACACAGCCATAGAGGCCACCATATCTAGCGCCTTATCTAGAGCCCGTTTAGTATCTACCACTGGAATCCCACCGCTATGTGCTTTAAAAACGGGTGTAATAAGAATCGTTAAAATTAATAATCGGCTAAACCATTTCATTTGCGTACCTCATTATGTCTCTGGCTCTAAGCTCATCTGTGCTAAAAAGTTCTTTTATAGCTAAAATTACTTCTTTATCGCCGGGGTTAGTTGTTGCTCTCGCTAGCTCTTCACTGGTTAAGCGTATACTGACAATTTTTTCACCTAAGTCATCGTTAAGTAGAAATCTTCTACTCCCGCCCTCATTAAGTTTGTTTCTTTTACTGAGTAGAAATTCGTACCCATTATCTGAAACACCAGTACGCCTTTCAAAGTCATTCTTTATTGAGTCTTCTGAAAATAAAATTTTAAAACTCGATTGATTAAATAATGTCTCCTCGCCCTTAGGGCCAACAAGATCCTTACTTATTTGACTGGCAAAAATAGTCGACCCGTTCATGCTCCTCATGTTTTTAGACAGGGCCGCTAAACTATCAAAGTTGCCATTAATGAAAAAAGGAGTTTCATCGAAAATTACAAAAATTTTATCAGAAGCTTTTTTATTCCTAATTAGTAAGTAAATCTGAGTCATTACTGATGAGATTACAGCCCTTGAAATATGAGTTTTTCCAGCTGCATCGACACTTTTTAAATCAAAGTACTGGAAGCGATTATCTGATACAGCACCGCCAGAAAATACATTGGCGTACACCCCACCCACACCCCATCGTTTGAGGTTCTCATAATTTGGTAGATTCATTGCTTGAGTGTAAATTATAAAATCATTTAAACTATGACTCCTCTTTGGCTCGCTAATGTACTCATTAACTATATTTGAAATCTTAGACCTATCGTTATCTTTTAGCCTATCGCTTCCTTCTGCTAAGGAGATAATAAAGTCAATAATATGTTCAACCACATGCTTATCGATATTACCTGGCTCATTGAACTCTTCTAGAAGGTTAAATGCGCTCATCCCCGTAGATGTCTCTGTATCTATCTCGTGGACTACGCCTCCATGTTTCTCAGCTAATGCAGTATGTGAAGTTTTAACATCAACCAATATCACATAGTTATTTTCTGACCTTGCAAGCCCATCGATTAATACATTTAAGAATACGCTTTTACCCATCCCTGAGTTCCCTACGATTACACCGTTTCTTGCGTAATAGTCTGAATTACTCGGATCAAATAAAAACGGGCTCATATCTTCTCTTAAAAATGCCGAGATATTTTCTCCCTTCACTTTAACTTCAGAACTAAAGTGAACAAGTGGCAGGAAATAAGGGATTACTGGCCCACGCTCTCTTTGCATTGGACCAGTCAGCGCACCTACTCTGCTTGATAAATAAGGCTTAAGACACGTTTTCAGTTGCCTTTTAAATGATCCAAGTATTTTTAAGGTTGATTCAATTTTATCGGAGATCGAATTGAGCTCATCTAGAATTTCTGATTCAAGCACTAAGACACAATCAACTAAACATATACTCTGACCATGAAGTTCAACTTGTTTTAAAACTTCCTCTTTGGCTTTAATTTTTTCATATTCTCCGGCGTTACGAGGAACTTGATTCTTATTAGTCTGCACTCTAAGATCTGCCTCACTCACTGAACTGTTAATTTTTTTGAAGGTTGATGTAAACTCATATTCAAGCGGTAGATTTTTCAAGGTGTTTGCTAGACTGGAAAAATAAACTTCTCCCAGCTGATCGCCACCTGACAGTGATTCAAGCTTTAAGACTGACTTGTATTTGTTATCCACCAATAAATGATTATCGTTTAACATTATATCTGTTTCCGACTGAAAAAAATCACATAACTCTGGGTTGATATTCTCAACCTTACAGCCAGCCCCTTCTATCAAAGAAAAAGATATACTCTTGATTATTTTAAGAAGCTTTTTTTCTATAAAGTGTCTTTGACCTAAAGACTTTCTGAAAGAGTCCCAGAATTGTGGCTTAACTGAAATAGAAATATAATTTTTAATTTCTCTATACCCATCAGCTAACATTGAACGTCTATGACATTGTAGATCCGAGCTAAAACTTAAACTCGACTTGCAGTGAACTTTAACAGTTAGCCCATCAGGTACAGAGTTATAAAAACTCTCCAGTGCCTGATAACAGATATCTTCACCATTGCCACTTCCTTGTTCAATATCTAGTCTTGAAACTTTGTAGACCAAACCATATTCTAAACCATCTCTAACATAGTAAAATTCACCTCCTGGAAGGCTATTTATTTCGACGAATGTTTCTTTCACTGTATAAACCTCCAAAAAATTCTCTAATTATATAGAAAAGTAAAATTTCAACAGCCCAGCCAGGCCTTTTACTCGTCCTTATAATTACCATCCCTAAATAGATAAGCCCTGTTATAGCAACACTTAACATCGGCTTGTCCTCAAGAATAACTAATGACAAAAACAACCAAGTCGCTGAGAGACTCATTAGATCTATAAAATTCAAACCAAAAGTTTGCGTTCTATCATTAATTAGTTTTCCCGTTTTTTCTTTAATCATTTTTACTGGAAAAAAGAGCGAAGAGTCTCAGGAAGTGCTATCCCTATTGAAAGAAGCACAATGCCCACCACAGACCCTATGAGTACCTGCTTACCTCGATCAGCATTGAACTTCATAACAATAGCGCCAATGATAAACATGAGTGAACCTACAACATAACCGACTCTCTGTAGTGCAGTGGTGCCCCTTTTCAAGCCACCTTCCAAGTTCTCAAGCCCACTTGCAAAGCTAGGATCTATATAAACTAAACCTGCCAATATAATAATAGTGGTGAAAATAAATAAGTTTTTCATAAAATCTCCGTAATTTATTGAGTTTTCTTTTACTTCAATCTTGAAGGCTCAAAATTGAGTTCTTTGTCTTGATGTATAAGTGTATTTCCTTTTTTGACCCACTCATCTATTTTATAAAGTTTCCACTTACCTGGGCTAACAAGAGATTGAAGACTACCTGGTAGGCCTTGCCCATCCAGGCCAGTAGTACCTTTACTTAGCTCAGTTTTTCCGCGCTTTAAGTTGTGGATCTCTTCAGTCATTAGCTTAATCTTCATCTGCTGTTTCTTTTCACGGCTATCATCGAAAAAGTACAACATCCCAGCTGCAACGAGACTACTTGCAGCAGCCCCGTACAAAGCTCCATGCATTGCTTCTCGATCACCATCTGGCGCTGAAGCAACGCCCGCGACGTAACCTCCAGTAAACCCAAGCGCCATACCAGCAAGTGTTTTGGTTTTAAAAGTGCTCGCACACGAAATATTTAGTAAGCACACGGCAAGTAGTAGCACATTAAGCATGGCTCTCTTTCTCCATGCCACTTTCAAGGGCCTTATCTATATTGATAAACATTTCTGACGTTTTCTTATCTCTCAGCGGCTCAATTTGTTCTACATCATTTGCCACGATATTAATTACACTGATTTCATCACCGTTTTTTTCATATTTACTTGTAGTAAGGCGTCCAGAGATCCTAACAAGGGTCCCTTTTTCAAGTGCGGCTACTCTTTCGGCTAAATTATTTGGACTTCCGAAACATGTTACATTGAACCAATCCGTTGAGGTTGTTTCAAACTTCCCATCTTCATTTTTTTTATAATTATTTATGGCAAGATTTAGTCTCGCGTAGCTTGTACCATTCTCTTTTTTAAAGTACTCAGGCTTTGAACCAAGGTTACCTTTTAAAGTTAATTTATTTTTTTCCATTATTTGTTCTCCTTTTTTAAGTTAATAAATAACACCATCTGGGGCTTTCCAACCCTTGTCTGTCTTTTCAAAAGTTATCCTTCCTGTGATTTCTTTTATAGATCCGACCTTAATTTTTCTGTAATTTGTATTGCTGTACCAAATAGATTTACGCGGCTTCGGCTTCCCCGCTTGGCATCTGACTAAACCGTCTACATAGCCACCCGTCCAACAGCTCTTTATATATTTAATTTTAGCCTTGAAATCAGCTTCGTAGCCCTTCCTCCCGAATATTTCGTACTCAGCACCATTTGTTTTTTCAAAATCTATAACTTCCACGAAATCTTTAAATTTTGTTTCGTGTTTAGATTTAAATGATCGCTCAACAAATGATTCGCTTGGCTTTCCATCAGTGCAGCTAACTATCAACGCACTAATAAATAATGTAACTATACTCTTCATAACTATTTCTCCTTATTAAATAAAAATATCGTTAATTGGGTACGTCCCTTGGGCCGCCGCCGCTACCGCAACCTTTTTTTATACAGTTTTTACCGTCTTTCTCTTTAATTAGCCTGGTTACATTAGTAAGTTTAACCAAGCCCTCATGCTCGCTATAGGTAGTGCTTGAAATTTGTTTTTGGGCATGAATTGTAGTTGGTTTAGTTCCAGAATTTTCAACTGAGTATCCAGCTAAAATTCTTTTTTCTAAATCTATTTCTAAATCACTTCTAACAAGCCCACCTGTAATTAACTCAGGATTTCTAGTTCTATAGCGGTCTCCTTGATAACAGCTACGATACCTAGGCCATTTACAGAAATGAGAACAGGATACCGCCGCCTGAACTCCAATAGTCTTTAAAGCCTTCGCCTTACCTATTACTTTTGGGTAATCAATCGATTTAACAAACATACCTAGTTCAAGAGTTTCTTCAGCCTTAAGCTCGATCATTAGATTACTGTTTTTTTCCGCATTTCTAATACTCGCTATTGCTTCTCCAGTATTCTTATTAAGTGGCAAAATCAAATATGAGAATTCCTGAAGATGATTACTTTCTTTGATGTCAGAGGAACAATCACCAACAACTATATCCTTTACTAAACCAACTCTCTTAAGAGTATTTTTCTCATTTGCAGTTTGCAAATCTAGTCTCTGCTCTTGAGCACTCTCATTCATTACCTTATAGAAAGTCAGAGCTTGATACTCTTCCCCTAGAACAGTTACCTTAGAGTATTGATTCGCTACAGGACCAAGTTCACCAGCATCTATTGTTTTTAATTTTTCGTAAGTTGGCGAGTCTCTAAAAAATAAATGCAGTGGTATATCTTTCGTCTTAAATTTTAAATTTAGGTTAATTTTGCCTAAACGGATGAGTTCTGCAAAATTAATGATCGAAAAAGATATAACGTCAGAATCATCATCCATGGAAAATGAAATTGAAGCATTAGTATCTCTAATTGAATCATCTACGAGAGTAATTTTCTTTAAATCTTTAAAGTAGCCATATTCACGATTTTCAATTGTAACTCTTAGAATTTTATCCTGCTGATCAGACTCTGAAAGTGTGATTGGTATTTCATTACTAATAGTGCTACCAACCTTCACTATCTCGCCACTCGATTTATTACCGGTAGTCTCGACTGAAAATGTTAGATCACTTTTAGTACCTGTAGCTACAACCTTATTTGTCTCATTATCTTCACTGAACGACCCATTGTCGCAAGCAACTCCCATTACAAGCACTAGTGTGCATAATATTACTTTTCTCATTCCCACTCCCTTGGTTATTATTTAGTTGTTAATTAAATTTAATTATTATTTTTAATGAATTATTGGTTTCTCTTTTTGAAATTTCATTAATGAAAATGGATCTAATATTTTTAGCTTCTCACAAATGAGCATTATGCCCCTAAGGTAGAACATAGTTTTAAGGTCTACTTTTCCATTTGAATCATCATTGAATTGCTCTTTCTCAAGCTTTATTAGATGGCCGAGATGAGGTAATAGTATTTTTTCCTCAGGTATGTCGCCGTAAGGATAAAGCCCATATAACTCTTCTCTCCCTTCTGGCTCCATTAAATATTTGAGCCGTGTAACGTGAAAGGTCTCTATAAACTTCGCTACCAAACAGTCTGAATTTTTATTAATTATAATTTTGTTATTTTTATCAAGACCTACAAATATATAAGAGTTATTAATTATCTGCTCAAACCAAATTCTAGATTTGGTTTGAAAATCTAGGTCTTCACCTGTTAAATGCTTGCCGCACTTAGTTAGTAATTTAAAACTGGCTACTTTATTAAATATGGCTGAAGAAATCTTAAATTCTGAAATCTTATTGTTTTTATTAGGTATTAGAGAATTCTCTATAATTGCTAAATGTTTTTCAAGTATGTAATTCATAGTTCCCCTCCGAGCAAGGCACACAAAGAGACTCAAATACTTGAAACAAATAGCATTTATGCTATAAACTATAACCAGACAGTCAATGGTCTACGGCTCAGTTCTTTCACTTTGTTAGCGCAAAGTGTGTTCAAGAATTGGGTCTTTTTTTTAACCCTACATTGGTGACATAAAATTTTATAATTTAAATCTTTACAAAGACCATATTCTACATACAATGGGCTTATTCTATATTTACATAGCTTAATTAGTATCATTAAACATCTCTGGGGAGGGGCTAATCGATAGTAAAGAATTTATTCGTATCATTCGTGACAAAATGTTTGTCAATAAAGTTACATTAAAGTCTATGGCTTCAGACCTTGAGATGAATCACTCTACCCTGTCACGATTTCTTAATTTTAAGTCTGATATATCCCATGCGAAGGCTCTTAAAATTATGAATTATCTAAACTTAGGAGTTTCTGATTATTCCGAGTTAACCAATGTCGTATCAGCAGATGATATCGAGTTAATCAATCGTATTAATAATTTAAAACCTATCAGAAAAAAACTTATAATCGAAAACATCAGGAGGAATTTTGGATAAACATATTGATGTTCCGTCTCTACCTACGAAGAATAGAAGTGGAACCGAAGATTATTCAAAGCTTAGGCGGAGATATCTTGAAAATCCTTTCTACGAAAGAGTTTTAGTCTATGTCTCTGACTCTGGACCAATGCCGCTGAGGGAAATCCAAGATAATTTTAAAAACTTAGGAGCTGATGTAACAAATATTCTAATAGATCTAGTTGATCTCAAGTACTTGAAAAGCTCCGATAATATATATTTCAAAAACGAAGAGATTGATCCCAAGGAATTTTATAAAATTAACTATGACGAATTTGGTGATGAATTCCGTCTCGAATGCAGCTCCAATATAATAATGAATTGCGCTAAGGAGTTTGGAAACGACAAAGAAGATTATTTTACACGTCATACTGTTTATGTATCCCCCGGAGATTTACGTCAGTTTTACCAAGATAAAAAGGAACTAACTGAAAAGTTTATTCGTAATTCTTCTAAAGTAAATCCATCACAAACTGATAGGTTTGTTGAATTATACTCAATGGGCATAAACCTTCGCCCTTCAGGAGGCAAAAATGTTTAAATTAATTATTCCGCTCATTTTACTACCTTTCCACTTAAGTTTTGCTGGTGGAGCCGGCGGCGGCGGTGGCGGACCAAAAATCAACCAATATACAATTGATGAACACAGACTAAATTCAGAGACCATAGATATTTTAATCAAAGTTCCAGGAAATCTAATTGATTCAGAATATTTTGATTTAAGAAGCAAGAAAGGTCTTGTTAGAGAAGTTGTTACAGATATCAAAGATAATGCAATATCTGAATATAACTTCATTAAAGCTAGCTCAGTTCTAGATGGTCTGAATAAAAACAGATTCAAAGTAATCGATCTCTGGACTGATGAGTCGTCGCTAAATATTGAGTTATCTAGCCCGGGTACTGGCGAAGGTCTTTAGTCTCAGTAGCTCCTCTGCATTAACTGGCCGAGACTATTTCGTAACTACAGGTTATTGGCTTACCCAAACCTGTAGTTTTTATTAAAGATTTTAATATCTAAAATATCTCCGTAAGAATTATTATATTTCTACCTATAGACTTTAGTCGATTCATATTGCTTTGCAAAAAGTACACTAAAGTATTGTTATTGTTATTTATCTCCTGAAATATTAAAAGTGTTCATTAACGATTTTTAATGTTTTTATCTTTTTTTGCAAAAATAACATTGATTATAAAAAGTTTTTGGCGAATACTTTTTATATATATTAATAAAAACATTTCGGAAGGAGCTTAAATGGAACCACTTAGAGATGATTATAAAATAAAATCAACCGACTTGCGTAAGGCTTTAGGTGTAGCACCAGCAACAATGTCAGATATTTATAAAAAAGTTGGATATAAAGCACCAAGTGGTACCCGACGTGGTAGTTCTCGACTGGTAGACCCTACCTGGGCCAAAAAAATACTTAATTTACGTGGCCACGATTTCCCTGAACCAGCGAAAGTAATCTCTATCATGATGTGTAAAGGTGGCGTTGGAAAAACTACAAGTTCATATTTTCTAGGTCAACGGCTTAGCTCTTACGGTGCAAAAGTTTTACTAATAGACTCGGACTCACAGGGAAATCTTACCTCAGTATTTGATTTGGATTCATATGAATCTACAGACTTTGACGACGAATCTTTTGTTCTTGTAGATGTTATAGAAGGTAACGCCGATATTGATGAAGTAGTATGGGCCATCACTCCTAATTTACACTTAATTCCATCAAGCCCCGTTAATGCTAGACTTGAAGGAGTAATAAGAGAAAAAGCAAAAAACCCATCGAAACCAATATCTAGAATTTTAAATAAGTTAAAAGACAAATACAATTATATAATAATTGACTGCGCACCAGCCTTGAACCTCACAAACACTGCCACTATATGTGCCTCTGACCTAGTACTTTTACCAGTTGCTCCAGATAAATTTAGTAAATTTGGCGTACAACAAACCTTAAAAGAAATAGAAACTATTGAAAGTGATTTTAATCTCGAAGTTGATAAAAAAATAGTTTTTACTCGATTTGACGGTCGTGAGTTTACTTCAATGTCATATCTCTCAGAGATTGCAAATGAGTATGAAAGCAAAATGTACTCAACAATGATTAGAACATCGGCTGATTGTAAGAACTCCATAACAAAGAAAGAAGATCTTTTCTCTTATTCTAAGTCGAATGCAAAGGAAGATTACGACGAGTTAACTAGAGAGATAATTGGTCTAAAAAACAATTCTAAAAAGAAGTAACTTACAATGGCAAATTTTAAAGACATTCTTAAAAAAAAGGAGCTTAGTAAAAAAACTAGAGCTCTTGAAGTTAGTCCTGTAGAAAAAAAATCAGTTACTAACAAGAAAAGAAAGCGAAAAAAAAGCTCTGCCCCTACCCGTCCATGGCAAGACCTAATGCCCGAGTATTCTAATAATACAAAAGTAGAAAAAAATGTTGCGAATGTTGACATCAAACTAGAGGCCACAGAAAGCTCATTGAGAGAAGTTATTAGCTCCTTACCTCTAGATATAGCAAAAACCAAAATGAGCAATCCTCGAGGCAAAGGTAAAAATGAGTCAGCAATGAGTCAGCAAACTACCAGCAATGAGTCAGCAGAAAAAAACAATACAGTCAGCAAACTACCAGCAATGAGTCAGCAAACTACCAGCAACATAAGCGATGAGAACTTAATTAAGGAACTTAGAGTAGATAAACTACCAGCAATGAGTCAGCAAACTACCAGCAATGAGTCAGCACAACTACCAGCAAAATTACCAGCAGTGAGTCAGCAAATTAATTTAAACTCTTTTAATTTCCATTTGCTTTCAGGCTCTGAATTCTTGGCTATGACTGCGCTCATTAAAATTTGTAAAGAGAAGGGAACTCGAATAACTGGTCCAATTAAATTAATTAATTTTTCTGATAATAATCTCTTTAATTACAATACTTTAAGAAAATCAACTATACCTCGTCTTAAGAAAAAAGGGCTCCTCTCACAGCACCAGTTCAAGTCTGGACGAAACGGGTGGGTTTCCTACGAAGTACCCCAAGAGGTGCTTAACTCTCATTCCGAATATATGTTCCTAAATACCAGAGTTAGTCAGCAAACTACCAGCAATGAGTCAGCACAAACACCAGCACAACTACCAGCATTTACCTCTAGTAGTAGTAATGTTTTAAATTTAAAAAATACTACTACTAAAGCTAAATCAAAAAGTGACCTACCAGAAGAATGGCAAAATATTGACCTAAGTAATTTAGATGAAATTGGCTTTAGAGAAGGGCAGCTGTTACAAGTTTATAATGCTGGAACTGAACTGGAAATAGTCTCAGAGTCTCTAGAAGCCCTCAGGCACGATATAACTCGCAAAAAGATACCTAGCTCTATGATAAATCCATTAGGCATCGTAATGAAGTGTTTAAGAGTCGATAAAGTACATTATAATTCTTATGACAAAGGTTATGTGAGTGAGGTAGATAAAGCCCTTAAGCAAATGGAAAAAATAAAGCTTGAGAGAGCCTTAGAAATACAAGAACTAAGGGAAAAAAGAAGATCTGTAGAGCTTGATAATTGGAAGCACAGTCTTTCAAGAGAGAACCTAAAAAGAATCACGGGCAGTGACAAGCTCAATGGTGGGATAGTTCAAGATACAAAACTAAGCCTCTATTTTGAAACTAATATTTTGGAGAATGATTAAATGAGTGATAATATTAAAAAATCGGAAGATATTCCCGCCACTAAAAAAATGCTTGATGAAACTAGAGCAGAACTTAAAAATAACATAGCCTCAGTTAGACTAGATGTTAAATCAGTTCATACTAAGTTGGACACAAAAATAGACAAAGCAGTAGGTGAGCTTCGTTGCGAAATGCAGTCTCTTAAAACTGAGCTTCGAGGTGAAATGCAGTCTCTTAAAACTGAGCTTCGAGGTGAAATGCAATCTATGTCTTCAGGAATAATGGCTGAAATTAAAAATTTAACTGCAGAGGTTAGGAGATCATTATCTAAATCTGAAGAGCAATATGCTCAAAATATTTATGTCCTAGATGGATATAAATCATTACAAAATCAAATAAATTTAAATCAAGAAAAAAACGAACAAGAGCACAAAGAATTTCGAGCTGCAATTCAGGCTTCAAAGGGTTTAGATAATTAAAAAAGGTTTGATAAAGTGGATGTTAATAGAGAGTATTTTAGAATTTTATCTGAAAAAAGAAGGTGGAGCTCTAATATTGAAAAAGCTGAGCAAGATATTCAGGTTTCTTTAGACCTAGAAGACTTAAAAGGGTTTGTAAAGAATCTTTATGAGTTACAAAATGAAAAATTAATGGTTGAGTTAGACAATCAAGTATCCATTAGAAACGCAGAAATAAACTTTTTAAAAAAAGAAAACTCTTCTCTTGAAAAAAGAGTAAAAGAGCTAGAGTTATCTGTTGATACTTTAATGAGTAAAATTTAAAAAAGCGCTGGATTAGCTTTTTTAAAGGCCTCACAAGCCATCGGCAAAACTTCCTCCAAATAAAAATACCGTTTAACACCTTTGCCGCGCAAGTGGGGGATAAGCCCTTTATCACAGCGTTTTCTTACGGCCTGTTCGCTGATCCCGATAATTTTTGCTACAAGTTTAATAGTAATTGCAGAGCCTTTATTTTTGGATTTTTTAGACACTAATTCTTTAATCATACTGATTTCAGGGTAGGGGATAGAGGCTTTTTTGCGGGCGCTCAGGTGAGCTTTCATTTTAAGAAGTAACTTTTTCTTGGCTATAGCTTCGGCTGCGATAAGGTGATCATCGATTTTGAACTCTTTAATTTTGATAGATTCAAATAAATTAAGATCAGGGCAAGAAACACGGGAAAATTCAGGCCTAAGCGGGTCATAAAAGGTGACGGTCGGGTACTGGGAGAAATGGGTGGCTCGCCCCAAAGATCGTTTTGAAAGACCATCTGATTTGCTGTTATTAGGTGAATTATCTTTAGATTTTTTAATTAGTTTATCAATATGGTCATTATATTTTTTTTGATTTTTCATTTTTGACATCCTTGTCTGCAAAAAGTACCAGCGAAACATAATATTTAAATATTACTGATTAATTATAAATATTTACTAAAATGATAAAGTAAGTGAGAGAAATAGCCAAAGTAAAAACGAAACAAAACGAAACCCCGAAAGACCACCAGATTTGGTGAAGGGTAGGGTTAGGTATTCTTAATTTAGTGAAGATAATAGAAATTATGTTCACTAAAATCTCACCATTTTCCCACTTTTCA
>Ga0079203_1001853_pt1 | contig 14864 bp, 12 predicted proteins | sample PorBlaMBantryBay_FD_68602 | JGI IMG/M metagenome (GOLD analysis project Ga0079203, IMG submission 68602) | Marine algae microbial communities from Bantry Bay - Bantry Bay, Ireland | ecosystem: Host-associated > Algae > Red algae > Blade | place: Bantry Bay, Ireland
ATTGTAAAAATGGTTGCATCAGGCCACCTCCCATACTCGGAAGAGATGGAGTAGTGATCCGAGTATTATTAAAACCAAACGAAAACGGTTGGCTGATTTTTACATCGTAAGCTAGGAAGTCTTCATAACGGAGATATCCATTTTGGTCTTTGGAATGATTAGCTATCGACTCTGCGATCTCTCCTCTATAAAACCAGTCCGGTTTTTCTTTAGAAAACGATTCTAGAAAATCAGCATACTGAGAGAGTCTAAAATTATCTCCAGTAGTGATCAGTTGATCATCGATAGTAAATAGCGATTGTCCCTTTTTACTGCTCAGTAAAATATTAGAGAGGAGAAGGGTGTCCTCTGCTTGAAATGCCGTATAGACTACTCCGTTAGTAGCCAGTTCCTGAGCAGGCTTGATGAGTTCTGTGATCGGAATCGTACAGTAATGTTTACACAGATACTGGATAAGTGCCATCGCTCCTGGTACAGCCATAGAAGCAGGCCCCGTATAAAAGGTCTCTATGCTCTCTCCAAAATCCACAGCGATCTGATGGTAGTTAGGTTCGGTAAGTTTAGAGCTTTTAGGAGTCTGACAAAAAAAATCTAAAATCAGATTTTCTCCTGCGGCCGTTTTTATGTTGGCAAATCCACCAGCACCCGCTGATGCCATTACGGGCTCCGATATAAACGATACTAGGTATGCGGCGACGGCAGCGTCATAGGCATTACCTCCTGACTGTAATATGGTCTCTGCGGTCTGGGTGGTCACGTGATGACCTGTAGCTACTGCATATTTTATTTTTGGTTTGGACATCAGCTATAAATTTAAAGAAAAAGAAGTTCTATGCTGCAAATGGATTTTTTCCATAGCGATTAGTTTCCTTATCACCGCGTTTAAACATGAGATAAAAGCTAAAAAAGATATTGATAATCGGAAGGTATAATATCATGGAATACCAGCCTGATCGATTGATATCATGGAGCCTTTTGATGGTTTGCATTTGCCATATTATAATGGAGATTACGGCGACCATGATGCAGAATACTTTTAAGCTCATACTGATAGTGTCGGACATAAATAGGAACATGAGGATCATCCCTTGCATGGCTATAGCCCGAGCAAAATAATCTCTACTGCAGAGTCTTCCGGAAACGGATAAGAACTTTTCTTGTCTCATAAAATGTAAATCGTAAGCCTGACTAAATTTTAAGTAATCCTTTAGGAAATTTAAAAATACTATTTCTGTTGAGTCTTATGATGCAGAATTCCATTATCGGATACATTGTAGGAGTAATTATTTGTTTTGTAGAATTTATAAAATATCGATTAGCTAGTATATAATATATAATCGCGGGGTTTTACGCGGCAGGCTATTATTTGTTTTTTATATTTACGGATACCTCATAATTAACAAAGGACAAAGGGTGAAAAGGGTTCAGGTAGATGATCGTGATATCGATTTAGATATGAGCTTTTTAAATGCTGGAACTTATTTTGTAAAACTAAAACTGGATTCTAATACTAAAACCATCAAGTTTGTAAAGTTGTAATTTCTGATCAGTTTACTAAGCGTGTAAATTATAAATAGTATCAGGTAAGCAGATTAAACAAAGCAAATGATGATACGATGAGATTTTTAAAATCTTAAGAAAAGAATAACATCTATAGATCTACTTAGTATTTGGATAAGTAATTTTATTCTTTATATTTGTGATAGAAAAAGTTCTTTAAAATAATTCTTATCAAGAAAAGCTGAGGGAAAGGCCCGATGACGCTTTAGCAACCATCCATTTTGGAAACGGTGCTAACTCCTTCTCTGATTATTCAGAGAGAGATAAGTTAGAAATTGTCTAGTACATTTTATGTAGCGATACATATTTAAAATATACAAAGGCTCTTCTGCTTGTCAGGGGAGCCTTTTTTTTTTGGCTCCTTCTGATGTTGTTCGCGATAGTTTTATTTTTTATTTAATCATTTAAAAAATAAATAATAATGAGCAGTATTACAAAAATTCTTCATTCCGTTCCTGTAGATCCTTTAACTGGATCTATATCCGTTCCCGTATATCAGACCGCTACTTTTGTGCAAGATGCTCCGGGTGTAAACAATGGTTACGATTATGCACGCACGGGTAATCCTACCCGACGTGTATTAGAAAATCTAGTGGCCACTCTAGAAAACGGCCATAGTGGTTATGCTTTTGCGACTGGGCTGGCAGCGATAGATGCAGTAGTAAAACTTTTATCAGCAGGAGATGAGATTATTGCGGTGGATGATATCTATGGTGGAGCATTCCGATTATTTACGCATGTTTATACTAAGCTGGGGATAAAAATAAATTATGTAGACACCACAGATGCAGATAACATCTTAGATTATGTGACTCCTAAAACAAAAGTCATCTGGATAGAGACACCGACAAATCCTACTTTAAAAATAACCGATATTCAGCACATCTCTAAAATCGCAAAGTCCATTGATAGTTTACTCGTAGTGGATAATACTTTTGCAAGTCCGATATGTCAGCTGCCATTAGAACTGGGTGCAGATATCGTTATCCATAGTGCGACTAAGTATCTCGGCGGACACTCAGATTTAACAGCAGGACTAGTCGTTACAAAAACTAAGGCGTTAGGAGATAAAATTAAATTTATCCAAAACGCATCCGGTGGAATACTGGGCCCATGGGATTGTTTTCTGGTGATAAGAGGAATAGAAACCATAGATCTACGCGTCAGACGACAGTGTAAAAATGCACTAGAGATTGCTCATTACTTGGTTCAGCATCCAGCGGTAGATAGAGTACATTATCCTGGCTTAGAATCTCATAAAAATCATAAAATCGCTAAGGAACAACAAAATGGTTTATATGGAGGAGTGGTTTCTTTTAGTCTAAAAATCGATAGGACTGAGGAAGCAGAAAAAGTGGTTACGAGTACGCAGTATTTTAAATTGGCAGAAAGCCTAGGAGGAGTAAAATCATTATTATGCCTACCTGCTAAAATGACTCATGTTTCTGTACCACGAGAAAAAAGATTGCAGTCAGGAGTCCAGGATTCGTTGATCAGATTATCATGTGGGATAGAGGAGGTTGCTGATTTGATTGCAGATTTAGAACGAGCATTATTAAGTGTTACTAAAAAAGAACTCAAAACGATATGAAAAAAACGACGATAGGATTATTTGGATTTGGGGTAGTAGGAGAAGGGATTTATAAAGTGCTCACCCAGAAACCCCAACTGCAAGCCACTATAAAAAAAGTGGTTATTAAACAGATCGATAAAACCCGTGATGCTCCTACTTCTTTATTTTCAGTGGAGGCTGATGATATTCTAAAAGATAAAGATATCGATCTTGTGGTAGAATTAATAGATGATGCCGCCGCCGCATATGACATCGTTACCGCAGCGATCAAGAGTGGAAAATCAGTGGTCACGGCCAATAAAAAATTGATCGCTGAACATCATTTAGAATTGATCGCACTGAGTAGAAAACATGATGTTTCTTTATTGTATGAGGCAGCTGTATGTGGAAGCGTTCCGATTATAAGGAATCTAGAGGAGTATTTTGATAACGATCTTTTAAGTTCGGTAAAAGGAATCGTAAACGGCTCGACTAATTTTATATTGAGTAAAATGCTCCATGACGGACAGTCATATGTGAAAGCACTAGACGTTGCTCAGGAAAAAGGTTTTGCGGAGTCAGATCCTTCTCTAGATGTGGAGGGGGTCGATGCGGCTTATAAATTGAGCATTATTGCTTTACATGCATTCGGTAAAAGTATTTTTTATGAAGATATCATACGTAAGGGCATAACGTCTTTAGATTCTTTTGATTTTCAATATGCTCAAGAGAAAAAGTGGGTGATAAAATTAATTGCAAAAGCGGTATCGGATGGAGAAGGAGGACTTCTAGATTTATCGGTGTTGCCTACTTTTGTTCCTGAGAGACAGTCGCTAGCTCTTACAGAAAACGAATTTAACGGAATCCTAGTAGGAAGTACATTAGCTGATGAGCAGTTTTTTTATGGTAAAGGTGCAGGACGATATCCGACCTCCTCTGCTGTGCTTAGTGATATATCTGCAATTAAATATGGTTATAAGTATGAGTATAAAAAAGGTCAAGTATCCGATACGTTAAGCTACAGTGACACTTCTAAATTTTACATCAGTTATGATCGTGAGACTAAATTTGATCAAGCATTATTTGAAAAAATAGATGAGCATTTTGTGGGAGAAAATAGAGTGTATTTAATAGGGGATATCTATCATAAAAATTTGCGAGGAGCAGATGTGCTGAGTAAATCTGATATTTCTATAATCGCATTAAATTGATAATTTTCTATTGGGTTTAGCCCAGTGAATAAGAGCATAAATAAAGGAAGAGTCCGTAGCTCTATAAATATACGTTTTGGGATATTATTCAAAGTAGTGGATAATGAATGGATAGTAGATGAATGATCGATGGATAATATCCCGGAGCGTGTCTTGCTTTTAATTTTTTGAGCTTTTCTGTGTAAGTTTTATAATATGATAGTTTACATTGATCGAAGTTTAATAACTTGTTATTAGATAATTTATTTAGTGTAATTTTATTTTCTATTTAGCTTTCGCCAATGAAATATTATAATAAAAAAGACATACTAGCGCTTGAAAAGTATCAACGTATTAATCTCATCAATACGATCTCAGGACTTAAATCGGTAAATCTCATAGGGACAAAAGGAACGGAGGTTTCTAATCTAGCAGTGTTTAACTCTGTCGTGCATATCGGAGCAAATCCGCCAGCTTTAGGTTTTATAATGAGGCCATTAGAAGTAGAGCGACATACGTATCAGAACATAAAAGAGCAACGATTTTTCACTATAAACCAGGTGCATAAAAATATATACAAGCAAGCTCATCAGACATCCGCAAAGTATTCTGCTGATGTCTCGGAATTTGCGGCTTGTAATCTCACGGAGGAGTGGGTCGATGATTTTAATGCACCATTTGTAAAAGAGAGTCATATAAAAATAGGGTTGACCTTTGTGGAAGAACACCTTATCCAGTTTAATAAGACGATCTTAATAATCGGACAAGTAGAGAAAATTATTTTGCCTGATAATGGTGTTATGGAAGATGGCTCGGTAGATCATGACGCATTAGAGACGATGGCGGTATCTGGATTATATAATTATTATAAATCTAATAGCATGGATAACTTACCGTTTGCAAGACCAGAGTAGGCGAGTAACTAAAAATAGGCTTCTAGTTTTGAAACTAATTTGGCTGGAGCCGAAATCCGTTTATCGGTATTCATATCTATAAAAAACAATTTTACGATGGCCTTATGGATTAGTTTTTTATCCGCGTTATAGATCTCAGAATGGATAGTAATCAGTTTTGAAGGGAGTTCTTTTAGGATCGTTTTGATATCTAGTTCTTCATCATAATAAGCAGGTTTTAAAAATTTTGCTTCGACGGATACTACGGGCAACATCACTTTTAGTTGGTCTTCCATCATGATATAAGGAAATCCTAGTTTTCGGAGCATTTCGACACGACCGATCTCGTAGAGAGCTGCATAGTTTCCATAATAGAGGTAACCCATTTTATCCGTCTCTCCATAACGAACTCTCTTTTTAGTAGTGCTGATATACATAAAGTAAAAGTACAGAATTAGATATTAGATCGCTTCGCTTTTAGACATTAGATCGCTTCGCTCTTAGATATTAGATCGCTAGATATAGTAATTGTCTATGACCCTGAAGGGGTCACATAGAACGCTCCATTGTCTGAACGCGGATTTAGAGGATTTAAGGATTAGCAGGATTTTAAATGAGTATCAAAACTAAGTTCTAGTACTCTTTTTTTCATGCCGAGCGAATCCGAGGTATCTACATATATTTTAGACATTAGATCGCTACGCTCTTAGATATTAGATCGCTTCGCTTTTAGACATTAGATCGCCATGCTCTTAGATATTAGATCGCTACGCTCTTAGATATTAGATCGCTAGATATAGTAATTGACTATGACCCTGAAGGGGTCACATGTTTATACCACAAACAGATAGGGAAAATCCTGACCCTGAAGGGGTCACATAGAACGCTCCACTGTCTAAACGATGATTTAGCGGATTTTAAAGATTAGCGGGATTTTAAATGAGTATCAAAATTAAGTTCTATTACTCTTTTTTTCATGCCGAGCGAATCCGAGGTATCTACATATATTTTAGACATTAGATCGCTACGCTCTTAGACATTAGATTGACCCTGAAGGGGTCACATGTTTATAGCACAAACAGATAGGGAAAATCCTGACCCTGAAGGGGTCACATAGAACGCTCCATTGTCTGAACGCGGATTTAAAGGATTTAAGGATTAGCAGGATTTTAAATGAGTATCAAAATTAAGTTCTATTACTCTTAATTTCATACCAAGCGAATCCGAGGTATCTACATATTCGAAATGGATAGGTTCGTTTTTGGACCTAGCTTTAAGGTAGCAAGTATGTAGATCTCTCCGCTGCGGTTAAGAGGAAAGTTGTGGTTGTGGTTTTCGTTTTGTTATGCTGAAGTAAAGCGTAAGAGAAAGGTCCTCAGTCATAAATCCAAAATCCATTACACCCATTACACCCATTACACCATTACACCTTTACACCTATTACACCATTACACCCCTTATACCTTTACTCTCAAAACCGAAAAAATTCTTATTCTATCATTTATTTGTAATTTTAAATTCTAATATAAAATACCGATTATGTCAATGCTCAAAAAACTAAAAGGAATATTTGTTGTGGATGATGGAACGACACCTCCGCCACCACCTGCTGCTCCCGCTTCGAAGGCTAAAGCTGCCGCAACAAAAAAGTCAACGGCAAGTCCTACTTCAAAACCAACGGCTAAATCATCACCATCAGTAAAGTCCTCTGGTAGTCCTTCCATTGGCTCAAAGCCAAATAAATCTTCTGCTCCTGTTTCTGGAAAACCCGAACCTAAATTTGTCAATGTTTTACTAAAAGCAATAGAGGCAAATAACGAAGAAGGATTTGATTATCTAGAATATAAACAGTCACTACAGAATCTGAGTACGATGGATATGGATACGCAGACTAAGTATAAGTCAGCACTAGCAATGGCAAAAACTATGGGCGTAACGTCTAGTAAACTCATCGCTAGTGCAAAGCGATATGTAAGAGTTCTAGAGGCAGAGGAAGGGAAATTTAATCAAGCACTCGCAAATCAAAAAGCAAAGCAAGTTCAAGGGCGTCAGGATAAAATCCAAGCGTACGAAAAAGCAATTATAGATAATGAAACCCAAATCCAAAAATTGCAAAAGGAGATAGAAAAGCATAAGTCGGCATTAGATAAAGTCAAACTAGAAATCAATGCGGCTTCTAATAAAGTAGAGGCGACACATCAAAACTTTGGAGTGGCTTATCAAAGTGTAAAAAATCAGATCGTCAGCGATATCCAGAATATGGAGAAGTATCTAAAATAATCTATATGTTATAGAATCTTAAGGAACTAGATCGCTGATAGGGATGTTCTCCTTTTATGATGTCTAAATCTTTAGATAATCATATCTTTATATTAAATATTTTTCTATTTAATGAGTGGAGATTTTAAGCCAAAGTCATTTTGGCAAAAGCCTGAAGGATTTACTGGAGCCTTATTTTTACTAGGTCTGATCGCTGGAGCGGGATGGCTCCTCATTTCTTTTTTGGCATTTTTCTTAACTAATGTGGGAATGATTGCGGGATTAGCAGTTTTAGGATTGCTGATATTTACCGCTCTCGATAATAAAGCAAGGACTCTCGTCAGCTATATGTATAAAAGTAGTATGCGATGGATCACAGGTATGTTTGTAAAAATCGATCCGATTAGTATCCTTAAATCATATGTCGATGACTTGAAATCTAATCTGCGTAAAATGAACAAGCAGATAAATATGATCAGAGGACAGATGCATCTACTCCAGGAAATGATCCTCAATAATAAAAAAGATATCGCAGATAATTTAAATCAAGCTAAGACTGCAAAAACTAATGAAAAGCGTAATGTAGTCATCCTGAAATCTAGAAAAGCGGGAAGATTAAAAGAGTCAAATGTAAAATATGAAGACCTTCTTCGAAAAATGGAGGTCATTTATCGAGTATTAAGGAAGATGTATGAAAATTCGTCGATACTTGCAGAGGACATCGAGGATCAGGTACATGTAAAGGATCAGGAACGTAAAGCGCTACTCGCAGGTCACTCCGCTATGCAATCAGCAATGAATATTATAAAAGGAGATAAAGATAAACGTGCCATGTTTGATCAAGCACTAGAAGCAGTCGCAGATGATGTGAGTAATAAAGTGGGAGAGATGGAACGTTTTATGGAGATGTCAGAGTCGTTTATGCAATCCGTGGATTTACAAAACGGCATTTTTGAGGAAGAAGGTTTAAAGATGTTAGAGAAGTGGGAAATGGAAAGTGATTCTCTTTTACTAGGTCAGGCTAAAGAAGATATTCTGGAGTTAGCAAATGATGACGACACTACATTAGATTTAAGCGAACCGATAATGCAACCAGAAAGTGCAAATCGGGATAACCAATATGATACTTTTTTTGATTAACAAAATTGATATTTAATATATTTTAAATTATGGCAAAACAACTAACTTCTTTTTCTAAATTGCTGATCACCGTTTTGATCTTAGTAGCTTTATTTTTTGGAGGTAAATTTTTACTGGAAAAAACAGGCCTAGGAAAAACATTAGAGGATGCAGTAGAGAAACAAGAGCAAGAAGATACTCGTAGCACCGATTCTGGAAATACCAGTTCTAATGATGCTTCTAGTGATAACGGATCTGCTTCTAGTAATGACGGCGGATTATTTAATGGCTCTTCTAAAGGAGCTAGAGATAAAGATGATGATGTACTTAAAGTACAACTCGTATCATGGGGTGGATATGCTCCGGGGTTATATTTTAATGAAGGTCATCTGGCAAATACCCAAAGCCGTTTCTATAAAGAGTACGGCGTAAAAGTAGAATTTATTCTAGAAAATGATCTTATAAATGCAATGAACGGATGGATCGCTGATGAGTATGACGTGATCGTACAGACGGCAGATGCATTTCCATTGTATACAGCTCCAGAAGATATAAACGTATTCCGTCCACAGGCTTTTATGCAGTGTGACTGGTCTAGAGGGGGAGATGCCATCGTAGTAAAAAGAGGGATAAATACAGTAAATGATCTTAAAGGAAAACGTGTAGCAGTAGTGGTGCCGTCTCCATCGCAAACCTTGTTAATCTCTTCTTTAAACGCAGCGGGATTAGATTTTGATGATGTAGAAATTATAAAAACATCGGATAATTTTAAGGCAGCAGAGCTATTTAGATCTGGAGATATCGATGCCGCTGTGGTGTGGAGTCCTGATGATCTAACGGCTATCGAGGATGTACCCGGTGCAAAAATATTACTGACTACCAGAGAGCAATCTCATATTATCGCAGACATCTTTTTTGCAAAAGCTAATGTTATCGCAAAAAAGAAAAAACAGATAGATGCATTTTATGAAGGGTGGATGAAGGCTGTCGCCGAATTAAAAACGAAGTCTAATATGAATAAAGCTGCTAAGTATCTGGGCGAGTTTAATCAGTTGCCAGCTGCAGATGCTCAGTTTATGATCGATAATGTTTATCTAACAGGACATGAGGATAATAAAAACTTTTTTGGATTAAATAAAGGATACTCTGGCCAGAAAGGACAAGACCTATATGGTAAAATGAGCCGTAAATTTGTGGAGACAGGAGACTTACCTAATCAGGCTCCTAACTGGAGATCTGTAATTAATACCAGTCCGATAACAAGTGCAAAGTTAGCTGGATCTAGTTTTGGTCCGGAAAAAGCAAAGGTGTTTAAACCATCTCCTAAAGATGTAACCGCACCAGCAATTTCCTCTAAGCAAGTCAGTATAAATTTTTCTACTGGACAACACACTCTGACAGAAAATGCAAAAACGATTATAGATCTTCAGTTTGCTCAGGAGGCTAAAACTTTTGGGAATATGAAAATTAGAATCGAAGGGAATACAGATAATGTAGGTTCTAAAACGATGAATCAGGCATTATCTCTAAAACGTGCAAAAGCAGTATCTAGTTATTTACAATCTGCTTACGGCATGAGTCCTAACAGATTAGTGATCGTAGGTAATGGTCCTGATAATCCAGTAAAAGGATGTGAGAATAATTCATCAGAAGATTGTAAAGCTAGAAATAGACGTACCGATTTTCAGCTGATCGCAGGATAAAATAATTATTATAGAATGACCTACGACAGTGATGTTTTAGGTCATTCTTTTTTAAGACTCTTTTTAGAAAATATTTTGCCCTAAAAAAACCTAAATTCATTCTATGTCATGGATGTTTAAACTAAGAGGGACCTTAACAAAATCGCAGTCTCTTATACTAGGCATTATCGGAGTACTCATATTTTTATTGATTTGGTTTTTACTTACATTGGGCCAGCAGCCTTTTATTCCTCCTGCTATTTTACCGTCTCCAGGAAAAGTTTTTGCGGCTTACCCTAAGCTCATAACACAGAGTAATTTAATCAAGAATACCTGTTTTTCTATAGGACTAAATCTCGCAGGTTATGTACAAGCGATTTTGATTTCTATATTGGTAGGATTTTCGGTAGGACTGTTTCCGCTCTTTAGAGGATTGTTTAGAAATCATATAGACTCTATCCGATTTATTCCGCTAGCAGCAGTGACTGGGATATTTATAAAATGGTATGGTATCGATGTTTCTATGAAGGTGGCGTTCCTTGCGACAGGTATTATTATATATCTATTACCAGTGATCGTGCAGAGGATTGATGAGGTAAAAGATGTTTATCTTAAAACAGTGTACACCTTAGGAGCGTCTAACTGGTGGACGATCAGAACGGTTTATGTACCGTCAGTGCTTTCTAGATTATTTGATGATATCCGTATTCTTACAGCGATCTCGTGGACGTATATCATCGTAGTAGAAACCATAAATGCAAATGGAGGAGGTATCGGTTCGCTTATTTATAATGCAAGACGTTTTGCACGAATGGATGAGCTGTTTGCACTGATAATATTAATCATAGGAATCGGAATCATACAAGATCAAATTTTTAAATATTTAGATAAAGAATTTTTCCCACATAAGTATCAGATCAAAAATAAGTATAGCTCTGAAATTAAGCCGCCGAGTTTATTAGAGTCGGCTTGGGATTTTGGGTTTATGATTTTAGTGTGGATATTATTACTGGGTTACTTTGTATTACTTCTAGCAGAGTTTACAAATATATTAGGAGGAAGTCGACCACTGACAGAATTATTTGGAGGAACCTTATGGGTGATCCATTTTATATTTATCTCGATAGTCATATATAAGATTAAGAAACTCATCGATCAAAGAACTGCTATAAAACAAATTGCTCATGCTGGAGTTTAAGGATTTTGAGAATAGAAATAATATTATAAAACTAGAGGGGATCTCTCAGTCTTATGATGGTGGGCAAAACTGGATAATACAAGACTTAGATTTCCTCGTAGAAGATAAACCGGATCAGGGACAGTTTGTAGCGATACTCGGTATGTCCGGTTGTGGTAAGTCTACCTTGCTGAGATATATTGCAGGACTCCAGGAACCCACTAAAGGAAAAGTATATATTAAGGGAAAAGAAGTATCCCCAGAGGAGAGAGCGAGTATGGTATTCCAGCAATACTCCTCACTACCATGGATGACGGTATTAGATAACGTAGCTCTAGCACTGAGATATAAAGGAGTTGCAAAAGCAGAGCGTAATGCTCGAGCGATGGAGATGATCGAGCTAGTCGGCCTCGCTGGACATCAAGGTAAGTATGCTCAGTATCCGACCCTATCAGGAGGACAGTTACAGCGAGTAGCTATCGCTAGAAGTCTACTCGCTAATCCAGAGATCTTGCTCATGGATGAGCCATTCGGAGCATTAGATATAAAGACTAGAATAAAAATGCAAGATCTACTTGCGGATATCTGGAGAAGATTCCAGTCGACCATTATTTTTGTGACGCATGATATCTCAGAAGCTGTTTATCTAGCTGAGGATATTTACATCATGAAGTATGCTCCTTCTAAATTTGTCGAACATATAAAAGTGGACTTACCGGTAGAGCGTAACAGATTAGTGAAAAGAGACCCGCGATATACTCAGCTCGTACATCAGGTAGAAGATACGATGGTCGCTGTAAGTGAAGGGTAGAGGGTATGTTATTTTTCTATAGCTAGTGGATGTAAAATCAAAATAGACGTATCCTAATCCATTAATGTCGAAGAAGAATAACTCTATAGGGAAAGAATTTTTACATCAACCCTTTGATTAGATTTTCTCCCAGAATTGGTTTTATTCGAAGCGACAGGATTTTTTTTACCATAACCTTTAGCTATAAGATTTTTAGGATTAATACCTTGATCTATTCAGTAATCTCTAATAGAATCTGCTCTTAGTTGAGATAATTCATCACAATATAAATGAGGAGGAAAATTATTTGTATGGCCTTGTAGTTCAATAACTACTGTTTCATTATCAAGTAAAAAGATTTTTAGTTGTTCTATTGCTACTTTAGAGTTAGAAGTAAGAACTGATTGGTCTGCTCCAAAATTGATTTCTTCTAATTCAATTATTTGATTTTTGTATAATTTATCTAATTCCCATGGATTTGAATTGGAGTATGCGCAAAGCACTGAAAAACAAATTATTAAAAAAGTGAACATTGAAGATTTCATAAATCGTATTTAAATCAAAAAATAACTTACATTAAGCTACAAAAAATTGATATGTCACCGTACGTTGAATCAGAATATATTGAGAATTATAAAGTTTTGTAAATATTGGGAAAATTATATCATTAAGAATTAATTTCGAAGCATGAAAGTATTGTTCATTTAGACATACTACTGCGGATAACGAACTGCGGATAATTCTTGCTACATATTACTCTATCCCGAGAAGTATGTATCTAGGAAAAAAATACTTAACGGAGCTAATCGATCAAATCAAATCAGTAGGTGGATTCTTAATTGAATTACTGGATTTCTGCAAAGAAAAAAGCCTGATCAAAACCTATATTGCAAGTAACTAATCTAATGAAACTAAAAAAGTACTTAATTAATATCAAATCAATGTCAGACGAAAAAGCTGAGTTGATCACGACTTATTTCCAAAAGAAATCTCATCCAAAAGGAACGTTACTCATCAAAGAAGGTAAGACAAGTAAACAATCGTATTTCTTAGATACTGGAATTATAAGATGTTATATCATAGACATAAATGGAGATGAAGTAACCACACGTTTTTTTTCTGCACCAGATTTTTTCAATGATTATTTATCATTTTTTGAGCAAAAACCAAGTCAAGAAAATTATGAACTTATTACAGACTGTGATATTTATAGCATCAACTATAAAGATGTACAGCATTGTTTTCATAACATTCCAGAATTTAGAGAATGGGGTAGAATGCTGCTCACACTAAATTATGCTTTTGTCAATAGTAGAATGATTGCATTTCATAAAGAAACTGCCCAGGAAAGATATTTGAACTTAAAGAATACGCATCCAGAAATAATCTCAGAGGCACCACTGCATTATATCGCATCCTATCTAGGTATTACTAAATATTCATTAAGCAGAATTAGAAAAGTAGTTCAAGAGTTGTCATAGGGCAATTTACAATCCTATTTATATATCCATCTTTGTAAAAAAGAACAATGGATTTATCAATCACAGAGGTACCCGCTTGGCTTTCGATAGCATTTATTCTATGCTTTGCTTCTATTCCGGTTTTTCTCATAACGAATGCCGTCCACAATGTATTTAAAACTAGCAACCCTAAAAAAGGAGCTTTACTGACGAGAAAAATTATTCTCTTCTACGCATTATATTTTGCAATAGTAGCTGTAATTTCTTTGACCGGATTTTTTAAAGTAAATGTAATTCCACCGAGGATTATACTGTTTTCTACTATTCCACTTTTATTTTTCTATCTCTTTTATGTTCAAAAAACAGATTGGTTTAAATTCATATTTAAACAAATAAAAATTGAGCAAATAATCTTTATTCACTTGTTTAGATTCGTAGGCGTTTTTTTCCTGCTAGTGTATTTGTACGACGCTATTCCAAAACAATTTGCACTGGTAGGCGGTATAGGAGATATTGTTACAGCAGTACTGGTGCTACCCGTTATTTGGGTGGTAAAAAGGAAAATGCCTTTTGCCAAAGTGATAGTTTGGTTATGGAATATTATCGGAGTTATAGATATTATCTCTGTTTTAGCAACTGCCATAATAGTGACAAAAATGGCTGCTGCAGATGGAGATCCAGGTGTACAGCAATTTGGTACTTTTCCTTTTAGCTGGATACCAGCGTTTGCACCTGCTACAATAATATTTTTACACATTATCATATTTAGGAAACTTAAAGAAAATACGATTAATAAAACTCCTTAAAATGATTATCTCTCATCATTAGAATAAAATCTAATACTTGGAAAGGGATCGTAGATAAAGACGTAACATGTGATCTCTGAAGTATCGTTTCTTAGCGTATTCTGAACAATAAATTTCTATATTTATAAATTAAATTATTTTGTAAATCAGTAGGACATAACTAATATAAATCAGTTTACAGATAGGGTCAATAAAATATCAAGAGAATGAAAAAACTAATTATAATACTAGTCATATTTTTATCTGCTTTACACCTAGGTAATGCACAAGTAAATATTAAAAAGCCATTAACCATAGGAGAATCAGTAGAAATAAAATCTACAGTTCTAAACGAAAATCGAAAGGTCAATATTTACCTTCCTAATTCTTACAGTCC
>Ga0079203_1001854_pt1 | contig 14861 bp, 15 predicted proteins | sample PorBlaMBantryBay_FD_68602 | JGI IMG/M metagenome (GOLD analysis project Ga0079203, IMG submission 68602) | Marine algae microbial communities from Bantry Bay - Bantry Bay, Ireland | ecosystem: Host-associated > Algae > Red algae > Blade | place: Bantry Bay, Ireland
ACACCTGACTCCTCGCCCCTCGCTCCTGACACCTATGTAGTTAAAATGAACAATGAATAATTTCGAATGAATGGTGAGGTCTCCCTAATTATTCATTCTTAATTATTCATTATTCATTATTTCCTCTTCCGCTTCCATGGTGCATCAATTTTCCAATCCCCTGCCATAATACATCCATATGGATTGATCTTATCCACAACTTCTCCCAAACCAAACTTCTTCATTTGAGCTTGAACGTTAGCTGCATTTTTATAAGCAGAAGGCAATTCTGAAATATCAACATGACCTGAAAAAAAGCGTACATCTAAACCTTTAGTTTCATCTTCAAAAATAGCTTCAATCGTTCGATCTGAATTATTTCTGATATGTTGAGAACGACTTATATTACGACCCGCACCATGTGGAGCAAAACCTAAATTGTTCTTCGTTGTATTTCCTTTTACAATCAAAACTGGTTCACTCATATTCAAAGGAATCAATCGTAATCCATCCGTTGAATCTGGAACAAATTTATCATCTAATGGTGTCGCTCCTTTTGCATGATAAAATAAATCGCCCTCTTTAAAAACGAAATTATGCTCATTCCAAAAACGTTGTGTAGGATCGGTTTTCAATTGCTCACAGGTAGCTTGATGCAAAACCGTATGATTTAACTTCGTCCAATCTCTTGCAACTTGCAACGCTTCCCAATAAGCTTTTCCTTCCTCAGTAGAATATGGAATCCACGCATTGTTGGTCAATGTCTTTGGAGAAATTTCTTTACGAAAACGCTCTGCGACTTTCATCCCTTGCTTATACAAGTTGGCTCCAAATCCACGACTTCCATGATGCGTCACCATAACGGTCTCCCCAGTTTCTTCAGAAATTCCAATGTATAAGAAATGATTTCCATCTCCTTGTGTTCCTAGATGCGTCTTAGCCAAATTCAAACTTCTTTCCGTATTTAAAAAGTAGTTGCCCTTAATCTTCGCTTCTAATTCTTTTGGAAAATCAAAAACATCCGCACGTCCTCCCCCACCAAAATGAGTAATTCCAAAAGCTGCATCCAACACTTTTTTAGGATCAACTTTTCCAAAAGAAGTCATCATCACCGAACAACATACATCAGCACTATGCATTGCTGGATGAATCGCATCTTTAGTCACCACTACTCCACCTACTGGTATTTGTCCAATTTTTCCAGTAGGACAAGCATCTGGCATCACGGCTCCATTTACAACAGTTGGCGTTTTCATCAACTCATCCATTGTTTTAAAAACACGTTCGATGTTACTCGTTTCAGCTTCTGTTTCAGCTTCGATATTTTTTTGATAAGCTAATCCTGTTTCAAATGGATCAATAATATTAGGAGCAACACTATCTAAATAATTGACCAATGCTTCTCCTTTTAATGCATTTTCATTCGCATATACAATTGCTTCTTTAAACCATTTTCCTGATTTGAATCCTAAGTCGATTAATGTTTTACCTGTGATTTTCATTTTCTTAAATTTTTAATTCATTATTATTTTTTTGATAAAACAAAGATAGAATTGGGGTGCGCAGCTATTTTGCGTACCTTGTAGCTTAAAGTAACGTGACTCTCTGTGTCGCGAAGTTTTTCGACAAACACGTCCCATCCAAAATTTTTCGACAAGCACATTTAATCGAAATACTTTGAATGGGACGTGTTTGTCGAAATACTTTGAATGGGACGTGTTTGTCGAAAAATTTTGAATGGGACGTGTTTGTTGAAAAATTTTGAGGGACGTGTTTGTCGAAAAACTTCGCGACTCAGAGAGTCACGTTACTTACTAGCTGTAAAAAAAGAAATAATGCCACTCAATAAAAATGCTTTAATCCGTTACCGCACCATCGACAAGTGCCTCCAAAATAGATACAAAAAATGGACACTCAAAGATCTTATCCAATCCTGCTCCGATGCACTCTACGAATACGAAGGAAAAACGGTCAACGTCAGTAGACGAACAGTCCAACTCGATATCCAAATGATGCGTAGCGATAAACTCGGCTACAATGCACCTATCGTAGTTTACGATGTAAAATACTATAAATATGAAGACGAAGAGTACCGTATCACAGATATTCCTTTGACTGAAATGGATATGGACGTTTTGACAGAATCAGTTGAGATGTTAAAACAGTTTAAAGATTTCTCTCTCTTTTCAGAGTTAAATGGAGTCATTCAAAAACTGGAAGATAAAGTCTATCGAGAAAAAAATCAACAATCGGCAATTATCCATATGGATAAAAATGAGCATTTAAAAGGATTGAATTTTTTAGATATTTTATATCAATCTATTTTAAAGAAGTTGGTTCTCAAAATCACTTATCAATCTTTTAGTGCAAGGAAATCTTCTTTATTTTCATTTCACGCCTACATCTTAAAAGAGTATAATAATCGTTGGTTTGTAATTGGTAGAAAAGATGGTGAAGAAAAAATTCTAACCTTGGCACTAGATCGGATTATCAAATTAAATTATGACCTCAAATTAGATTATCAACAAACCAATTTTGATGCAGATAAATATTATGAAAACACTTATGGAGTAACCGTTCTAACCGATCGACAACTGATTAATGTCGAATTAAAAGTAGACCGTTATAATGCACCTTATGTCATTACAAAACCTTTCCATCATTCTCAACAAACCATAGAAACCTTTGAAGATGGTAGTGTAACAATAAAGTTACGGTTACATCATAATTTTGAATTGGAACGATTAATTTTAGGTTTTGCAGAATCCATTGAAGTTTTAAAACCTAAAAAATTAAGAAATGCCATTCAATATAAATTGAGAAAAGCTTATCAATTATATGAATCTAAATAAGGAGAAAAACGAACCACGGATGCTTCACTTGACGAACCACGAACCATGGGTATTACGTGAATTCGACCGTGGTTCGTTTTCCTATAAATTCATGTAGAACCAAAGAAGTAAAAATAATAAATAAAGACTTTTAATATAAAAAAAATGATTACTAAAAATTTCGATTGGAGAAAATATTTGCTAGAATTCTTAGCCATCTTTATTGGAATATCCCTTGCATTTGCCTTAGACAAGTGGAATGAAAATCGGAGAGAGATTCGATCCGAATCAAAAATTCTTACTGAAATGAAACACGGTCTTGCCTTAGACTTACAAGATGTTACAGAAAATATTAAAGGTCACCATGCAGGTATTCGATCTTGTAATTATTTCAAAACATTAATTGAAAACGAACCTGTTAATCTTGATTCTCTTCAGTTTCATTATTTTATGCTATGGAGGGATTTTATTTCTATTCAAAACAAAACAGGATATGAATCATTAAAATCCAAAGGATTGGAGTTGATTAGAAATGATTCTTTACGTTTTCAAATTGTTGAAATATATGATTTCAAATTTGAGATTATTGAAAAATTAGAGGAACAATATTCTGAAATGCAACTGAATAAAAGTTACTTCCACCCCATCAATGATTTGTTAGCAGAATATATGGAATTTGATAAGGAAGGAAAATTAATAAATATCCGACAACCCATCCTTCTTTCTAAAAAAGATAAAAATAGAGTTTTTAGTTTTTTTTATAGAATGATAGGCGCTAGAGAGTATCGACTAAGGTTTTACAATAATATAAAAGGGGAAATAGAAAAACTGATTCAAGAAATTGAAAAGGAATTATGACGGACGCTTCGCTTGACGGTCGTTTGCTTCCATTACTTGACGGTCGGTCGCTTTGCTTCCTTGACGGACGCTGCGCTTGAGGGTTCAATAATTTTGATACACGTTATATTGACCGTCAAGCGCAGCGTCCGTCATTTTTTTTTCTTACCTTTGCCTTCTTTTTACTAATTCCCAGACAAAGGTGTCTTTTAAGGGAGAAAACAGAAGTTAATGAGATTTGAAGATTTGAAATTGATCGCCCCCATTTTAAAAGCCTTAAAAACAAAAAATTACACAGAACCCACTCCTATTCAAGCCAAAGCGATTCCGCATATTTTAAATAGAAATGATGTTTTAGGTGTTGCGCAAACAGGTACAGGAAAAACAGCAGCCTTTGCTATTCCTATTATACAATTGATTCATAGAATTGAAAGTCGAGAACAAGGTAATCGTAAACCTGTTATACGATCTTTAATTGTTACGCCTACTCGTGAGTTGGCTATTCAGATTGATGAAAATATTAAATCCTATAGCGAACATACTGTAGTCAAACACACCGTGATTTTTGGTGGGGTCAAACAATACAAACAAGTGGAACAAATCAAAAGAGGCGTTCATATTTTAGTAGCGACTCCTGGACGGTTATTAGATTTGATTTCGCAAGGTTATATCAGTTTGGATACTGTAAAGATTTTTGTTTTGGATGAAGCAGATCGAATGTTGGATATGGGATTTATCAATGACATCAAAAAGTTATTGAAGTTATTGCCTAAGCAAAAACAAACTTTATTTTTCTCAGCAACGATGCCTGATAATATTGTTAAGTTGTCAAGTTCGATTTTAAGTAATCCAAAAAGAGTAGAAGTAGCTGCAGTTTCATCTGCTGCCGAAACGATTCAACAATATCTCTACTATACTAATCGGACCACTAAAAAGGATTTGCTTTTTCATCTTCTTAAAAATAAGGATATTGATCAAGCTTTGCTTTTTGCTAGAACAAAAAGAGGTGCAGATCGAATCGCTCGTTACCTCAAAAAAGGATATGTCAAATCGGCGGCCATTCATGGTGATAAAGCTCAAAATCAAAGACAAAGAGCACTCAAAGATTTTAAAGCTGGAAAACTTAGAATTTTAGTAGCAACGGATATTGCTGCAAGAGGAATTGACATTAATAAATTACGGTATGTCATCAATATGGATGTTCCAAATATTGCTGAAACTTATGTTCACCGGATTGGAAGATCAGGACGTGCAGGGGAAGAAGGCGTTGCCATTTCAATATGCGAGCCTGAAGAAAATGCATATATAAAAGATATTGAAAAATTGATTAAGAAAAAAATTACGGTAATTGAAGATAATCCATTTCCTCAAACGGAACGTCCTATGACGGATAGAGAAAAGAAGGAATGGAATAAAGAAAAAGCGAGAAGGAAGCAAGAGTTTTTTGCAAATAGAAACAAAGCTAGAGGGGGGCAACGGAGAAGGTAAAAGCTGATTTTTTTAATCAAAATCAAAATGGCAATCAAAATCAAAATTTGCCCACTAACGTAAAAAAAACGATGGAGGGTTTTTGATTTTGATTGCCATTTTGATTTTGATTTTGATTAAAAAAATTTATATTCCAAAGCCAATACTCACCGCAGGATAATTAATTATATCTCTTTTTTCCCAGAAAAAATGCACACTTAAAGCTACTTTTTTTACAGGATAATAGGTCGAACTCAATCTAAACACAACATCATTATAAACGTCGTTTTCTTGAGTGGACAGAGGGAACATAATACTTAGTTTTGATTTAGGAGAAGATTTATAGGAAAGGCCAATAAATGCATCTGAAAAATGTCGATCAAACTCCTTATTATATTGATAGACTTGTCCCATAAAACCGTAAATGAATTGTTTTTTTCTTTGTCCTAAAAATAATCCATACCCAACGTTAAACTCATAAATTGGATTGTTCTTAAAAAAACCTATTGATCCATTAATAACAATACTTGTCTTGGGTTTTGATTTATCAGTCATTATTCCTTTAACCATCTTACCTTTTGAATAGGAATAAAAATATTCATCTTTTGGAAAATAAATACGTCTAAGAAACTTAGGTTTTTTCATTTTTTCAATACCACTATTTATCATCAATTTATAGTTCTGAGTGAATAGGTCGTTTATTTCATTAAAGTAAAGATACACCTTAAGTTCTCTATCAATTAATATCGCAACATTCTGATTATCAGATAGTTTTGACTCTCCATCTTCAACTTGATACTTTACAATTCCTTGCACTTCTTCCACTTGTAGATTTACGTCTTTTTCATATGTAATTTTATAAATCAAATATTCAGGTATCTGAGGTTGGATTTGTTCTAAGTGTTTTCGAAAAGAAACCAACAACCGTTCTATTGACAAGTCATTTTTTAAATCTTGAATTTTAGATTTGGCTACCTTAGCATATAAAACTTCTTGGCTGTAAACAAATAGTGTATCTATTTCAAGATCTACTTTACTAAACTGAGCTGTTAAATTTGAAATAAAAATCCCACCCCACAGAAGAACTGTAGACAAAAAACTTTTCATAATTTCGTTTTTAATTATTGATTATTGATTGGAATAATAGATTTTCGTTTCTTCTTTTTATTTGCCACATCTGTATCCTTAACATTAATATACTTTCGTTTCTGTTTTGGTTTCTCCAATGCTTTTTTATCAAAAACAAATTCAACTTTTGAAGGTCTCTTTTTCTTTTTTACCGTTTCCTCTATTCCTTCATTTGGTTTTTCTAACTCTACCATTATTGATGGAGCTTTGACAGGTACTTCAATATAAATTGTATCTCTAACTAGTTGAACTTTTTCATTGGATATGATTTCATTTTCAACCAAGACAGTATCAGAAACATACACCACTCTATCAACAAATTCCTTTTGGGTAATAATATTTTTTTCTTGACTACTCTCCTTTGGTAAAATATTTATTTTTTGTTGTGCTAGAGAGGAGTTTGTTTTTTCAAGTTCTTTCTGTACAAAATCCAAAGATGTTTTTATATTGTTATATCGTTCTGCTAATTGAGTAAAATCTTTCTGCTGTTGATTTATTTTTTTGAAAAAAAACCATGACGCACCCCCCAATATCAAAAGTAAAACTGCTGCTGCCATTTTCCAAAAAGGAAAAACCCGTTTCCGTTGTGGAGGTTCCAATGCTTCCCAAATATTCTTTTTTGATGCTAATTCTTTTTCATTTAAAACAGAATCATCACCTTGAATACTTTTTTTAAATAGATCATCTAATTCATTATGTTCCATACGACTGTCCTTTACTAAGTTCCTTAATGATGAATTTTCTAGCCTTTAATAATTGAGATTTCGAAGTATTTCTACTAATATTTAAAGCTTCTGCAATTTCACTATGAGTATATCCATCTATTGCATAAAGGTTAAAAACCGTTCGATAACCTTTCGGCATTTTTTCCAAAATCTGATATATTTTTTCAATATCCAAAACTGTATTATCAAAACAAACTGGTGCTTCCTCAATAATCTCTTCTTTAAAATGAATCGCCCTTACTTTTTTTAAAGCTCTAATACTTTCATTAATCGTAATCGTATTTAACCATTTCCCTAAACTCCCTTCTCCTCTATATTCGAAATGCACGATGTTTTTTAAGGCTTTATTAAAAACAATAATTACAACATCTTCTATCTCATGAAAATCCGAAATATATCTCCGAGCTAATCGAAAAACACTTTTGTAATAATAATCGAAGAACGCCTTTTGCATAGTCCGATTCATCTTACAACAGCCTTCGATTAATTGCTTTTCGTTCATTTTTCAAGAATGTAATTTGTTCGTTTATAAGTAGTAACCCTAAAATAGTTAATTTGGGTGTCTGGAAGATTATCTTTTTTCAAAATATTAATTATTATTTTCATTGGGTTATTCTAAAAATAAAAAGCATGATAAAAAATATCTTTTTTCTTTTGACCATTATCCTCCTTGGATGCTCGACACCTCAACAAGATTTCTCAGTCAACTATCATCCACAAAAATTTAAAATTAATTTGCAAGAAACCAGTCAGGTGAAAACTGAAAAAGGTTTAAAAATTAATTTTAACGAAGAGGTAATTGAGCGTATTTATGGCTTAACCAAAACTTATAGTATTGAAGTGCAGGTTTATGAGTTTTATACGATAGAAGACTTTGTTTTTAATAATTTAGAAACAATCACTACGGATGGGGAATTATTAGAATCTGCCGGTATGTTTAAAATTGATTTATTTTATGAGGATGATTTTAAAATTGATTTAAAAAATGCAAAAGGAATTTCTTTAGAAATTCCTAGTGGTTTTTTTGATCGTCAAGTTTATAATTATAAAATATTTGAAGGTGAGGTAACTGAAGAAGGACTACGTTGGGAATCTCCTGTTGAATTGGATATTCCTAATACATTTCAGGATACTGTTTATTCTCTAGACTCATTAGGCAATGAACAGGATCTTTCAATTGCAACTATTAATACTCATGAGGGACATTCCTCCCCACATGTATTGGATTTTTATACTCATGAATTAAAGAATTTAGAATGGGTTAATATTGATCGTTATTTAGAACTCGGTGATGAAGCCTTAGCTGATGTGCACTTTAGGTGTGAAAGTCAAAACGAAATTTTATCAATAGGTGTCATCATACCTGGAGCAAAATCATATATTGAATGTTACCAAATGATACATGATAAAAATAATTTCATTTCTAACATTAAACTTCCAAAAGGAGAAAATATTAATATCGTTGGATTAGCACATGATGGTGAAAACTATTTTTTAGCAAGAGAAGAAGCCTTTGTTGGAAAAACAGATTTAGTAGAATTAGATTTTGAAAAAGTTCCAAAAGAAGAGATTATGAAAAAATTTAGAGGTAAATAAAATAATCATTCTTTAGTTTTTGCTCATAACAAAATCTCATTTTAAATCCTTAAATTTATTTTTTAAAAAAATAAATCAAACAAAATGAGACCATACATTCTTGCAGAAACCAACTGGCAACATCTCAAAGATGCTAAATTCGATTTAGCGATTCTACCGTGGGGTGCTACTGAAGCGCACAATTACCATCTCCCCTACTCGACCGATGTGATCGAATCAGATTATATTGCAGCCGAAGCCGCACGAATCGCTTGGGAAAAAGGAGCCAAAATGATTGTCCTTCCGACCATTCCATTCGGAGTGAATACGGGTCAAACAGATATTTATCTAGATATCAACCTTCACCCAAGTACGCAAATGGCAATTTTATCAGACGTCATAGAAACTCTAAATCGACAAGGCATTTATAAACTTTTAATTTTCAATAGTCATGGTGGGAATAATTTTAAACCACTCGTAAGAGAGCTTGGAGTAAAATACCCAAAGATGTTTATTTGTTTTTCTAATTGGTTTAAGTCAATGGATAAAAATAAATATTTTGACAACCAAGGTGACCATGCTGATGAAATGGAAACGAGTTTAATTTTACACCTCAAACCTGAATTAGTTTTACCTAGAGAAACTTGGGGAACGGGGAAAGATAAAAAATATAAAATCAAAGCCTTCACCGAAGGTTGGGTTTGGGCAGAACGAAAGTGGTCTCAGATTAGTGAAGATACGGGAGTTGGAAATCCATTGTTAGCAACTAAAGAAAAAGGAGAACGATTCTTTAAAGATGTTACTGAAAAAATGGCAAAGCTTTTTGTAGATATTTGCGCAGCAGATATTGACGACTTATACGAATAACTAATTTCTCAAAAAAAAGATTATGACAAAAATTATAACACTTTTTTCATTTAGCCTTTTCTTAATATGGTCATGTAGTGGCAGAGAAGAAATAAAAGATTTTCAAGCTATTCTAGATCAAAGTAAAAAAGATGCGACAGCTTTAATGGAAAAGCATTTAGATGCAGTCGCAAATAAAGATCTTGCAACTTTAAAAAGTACCTTATCTCCAGATGGAAAAATGTTGCTCATGTTGCCAAGTTCAGAAATTATGGATGGAGTTGATAAATATGTTGAGTTTCATGAAGAATGGTTTAAGGATACCACATGGACTTTTGAAACTAAAATATTAAATTCAGAAGTAGGAACTCAAAAAGGAATCTTTATCACAGAACAAATTTATAGAGAACCTGATCGAGATGGAAAACCATATTTTAATCGAATGGCGGTAAGTTATGGTGTGGAAAAAAAGGGAAATCAATGGTATGTTATCACCGACCATTGTACTTCTATTGAAAAATCAACGGACAAGAAATAAAGGGAAATAGGAAGAAGGATTTACGATTTTCTAGATAAATCATCTAATTCAATTTTTTCCAAAAGACCACTTTATCTTCGCCTTCTTGATAAAAATCTCGAATTGTAGCTTCTTGATGATAATTACATTTATGGTAAAATTTTCGAGTCAATTCGTATTCAGGTAAACCAGAGGTTTCGACTAGCAAAACTCTATGTCCATTTTTTTGAAGATGGTCTTCGATATAAGTCATCATCTTTCCTCCCACTCCTTTGCCTTGTCTACTTTTATGAACAGCAATCGCATATAAATTGTAAGTTCCTTCAGTCATCCTTTCAGGTGCACAATATGCTATGGAAATAGGTTTTTCATTCTCCACAGTTGTCCACCAAATATCTGTTGAATTTTCATTATTAAAAAAATCATTGATCATATCATCTAACATTTCCGACGGGAATAATTCGCTGGAATCCAAAACTTCCTTTAAATCTTTGATGTCTTCTTGAAGAACCTTTCTTATTTCGTTATTCATTTTAATTTTTTTTGTATCAAGTAAAAGAATTAAGAAAAGAGGATATCTCTTTTTCTTTTTGGAAAATAAAGATCTGCTTCTCCCCTTTTAACTCTTCCAACCTCTTTAAGTTTTTAGCTCTTCGAGTTAGATTATAAACTAAGACATAATGTAGAAATTGAGCATCTAATCTTTCTGGACAGCCAGGCACCATATCGGGTCGTACTTTTCCATAGTTTTGAAAAATCCTTTTTAATACTCGATAAAGACAAACTCTAGTAGATTTATCTAAAAAAATAATCGTGTCTGCACGAGGTATTCTCAAATCCCAAGTTCCACTATAATTACCATCCATAATCCAACTTTCTTTGGAAGCTAATTTTGTAACAATACTTCTCCATTCCTCTTTAGAAGATTCAATCCAGTTGGGTTTCCAATACGCTTGGTCTAAATGAATTATTGGTAGTTGTGTTTTTTGATGTAATGTTCTTGAAAAGGTAGATTTACCTGAACCACTACAACCAATTACCATGACACGTTTCATTTTTATTTTATTTTGCAAATTCACGGGTCACAGTTTGACTTAAAAAATCAAACTGTGAACTGAATAGTTCTTAAAACTTCACCGTCCATCCTTCCTTACTTGCCTCCTTCTTTGAATAACTTACTTGATGGACGATTTGCTTTTCTTTATTATGTAACACTATATTTCCGCCTGAGTTGGTCAACCTAAATTTGGAAGTTAGTTTCACGATTTTAATCTCGCCCGCTTTTAAACTAAAGCTCAGGATTTGCTTTTTACGTTTTCCATCTCCTAAAATCCAGTCTTTTAAATTAACAGTTTCACTCGTCGCATTGAGTAGTGCAACCGTTTCATTCCCACTTTCTTTTCCTTTAGGATTTACCATTGCGCTGAGGATAAATAATCCTTTTGAAACACTTTTTGTTGAAGTGGTCGTCGTCTTAGGTTTGGTTGTCGTTGTTTTTTTCATGGACTTCGCTTTGGCAACTGCTTTTGCTGCATTGACTTTTCCATAGCCAAACCATTCTGAATGTCCTTTGGAATTATAGGTTCCTTTTTTATTTTTTAAAACAATGTCTGGTTCTTTGTCTTCGATTTTATCAGTAGTAGATTCTAAAATTGCTCTGACTTGTTTGGCCGTTAAACTTGGGTTAGCAGAAATGATTAAAGCTGCGATTCCTGCCACCAAAGGAGTTGCACTTGAAGTTCCTCCGAAGCTTCCCGTGTATTGACTGTTAGCAGTAAAGCCAGTTCCATTTTTTTCATTATCAGTTGTCCATATTCCACGTCCGGGAACAAACTCTTGGGAATCAATTGGATTCCAATTATTACTAGGTGCAGCTACTGAAATATGTTTCCCCCAATTACTGTAAGCCGCTTTTTTTCCTAAACTTGTCGAAGCAGAAACAGCAATAACATCTGGATGAAAACAGTTACCATTTATGATAGGTCCAGGGGTATTAAATATAACGCCACCGGGATGCAACCAATCAAAACTTTCATTTCCCATGTCATAAATGGGCGCGTTATAATTTCCTGCTGCAAAACAAATGACACATCCTTTTTTTCGAGGACCACCTTTTTTTGTTAACTCTTCAAACTTATCTTTAAGCAATTGAGAAAGCGGTGCATAAACTGGAACTGGCCCCCAACTACATGAAATTACATCTGCATATTTTCCAGCATGATCGAATATTTCCCACAACAAATTATCATCCGCTGCCAAGTCAAAACGAATCGGCATAAAAGAACATTTAGGCGCAACGCCTACAATTCCTTTTCCATTCTCTTCTCCTATCGCAACTCCTGCGCATGGTGTTCCGTGATAGTCGTCACGTGCTTTAGTTGGAGTTGGATCATCATCTCCATCTACAAAATCTCTAGGATGAACGATCTTTTTTCCATCTCCTTTTAAGTCGGGATGATCCATATCAAATCCATCATCAATAATTGCAACAACGACTTTACGGGCGCCTTTTGTAGTGTCCCATGCCTTTGGTGCATTCACTCCTGCATTGGCGACAAGGTGTACTCCCTTTTTCGAATTGAGGTGCCATTGACTTTTATACAAAGAATCTTTTGGTGTATGAAAATTCATAAACCGATTCACTAAATTAGGTTCTGCCGAAATCACTTCTGGGTACTCCATCAAAAGATTAGTGACTTTGACGGGATTCATTCCTGTTGACTTAGTCACCTGTACTAAATAACTTGGAAGAGGAGTGTTATATTCTTTTAAATATTGTAACCCATGTTTCTCAAAAATCGTGGCCACCTTATCTGGATTGGTTCTTTTTTGAAAAGCAATGATGATTTTATCGGTGATATAGTATCGAGTAATTTTATCTCCTAATGGAGTGTAGGCATGATGTGCAATAGTTTGTGAATGCTGGTTGGATCGAATTTTATTCATCAAACTGGATTGCTCTCCTTTTGTTGTTTTTATTTTATAAATATTATTAAACACTCGCTTCATCTGTTTGACTTCGGAGTGATTTACCAATTCTATAATTGCTTTTCGGTCAGGAATAATTGCAGTAAAAAATTCTTCTTCTTTTTCAATTTTAATAGGCTCTCCGCCTCGGTATAGGGTGTAGGTTTTCTTTGGCATAATGATTTTTATTTATTTCGTAAATGTATTGTTATTTTGTTTTTCATTTCAAGGATATTGAACAAGTAATATCTCATATTCTTCAAATATAACATTTTTCATATTCTTCTTAAAATCAAAATAATTAATTAAATATTTTCGAAATCCTAAATCTATAATTTTGAATCCCCAACCAACTTATCCCTGTCACATTTAATCTGATTTTTAAAATTAACTTGCGACTCTTGCCTGATTTTTGCTAAAAAAAAGAAAACGCATCAAACGTAACAACGTAACATAACCTATCATACATTTTAAAACTTAGATTAACCATCATATATCTAACTTATAGCAAAGTAGATAAAAATATACTTGTAATGAAAAAGTTAACCACATTATGTTGGGCACTTGCCCTTCCTTTCTTTATGTTCGCTAATTCTTTAGATTTTAGATTCATAAGCGAACATAGTAATTTCAACTATTTATCGGAAAGTGATTCAACTTCAATTGTACATTCTGATTGTCCTATGCTTAAACGTAAATGTTCAGGGACGATTAAATGGACGGATGGAAGCTATTATATTGGAGATTTTCGTTTTGGAAAACCGCATGGAGAAGGTAAGATTATATACGAAAATGGGAGTTTTTACAAAGGTGAATTTCGTCGTGGAGCACCTGACGGCGTGGGTTTGATGGAATATGAGGACGGAAGTTTCTATGAAGGAGAATGGACAAATGGATGGAGAGATGGTGATGGAACTTACACTTTTGCAGAAGGGCATATTTATAATGGAGAATTTGAAGATGACATGATGAATGGCTTTGGTACTATAAAATTATTGAGTGGAGAAATTTATGAAGGAGATTGGAAAAATGGTTTAGCGGATGGAAATGGTTCTTTTACTCGTAAAGATGGAAGTCGTTTTATTGGACAAAGTGAAAAGGGACAACGTCATGGTGAAGGTATTGTAGTTTGGAATAGTGGCGATACTTTGATGGGTTCTTGGGAAAAAGGATTGTTGGTAGAAGAGGCAACTTATATCTTTGCTGATGGAACTACAATGATTAGTCTTTGGGAAAATGGGGAAATTCAGGATGATTTAACATATATAGATATTAATGGAAGTGAGTTGTCAGGTAGCCTCGAAATGTTGTCACAGGTTGAGGCATCAAATGACTCCAAATTCTTTTTGGCTTCTGGGGAAAAACTACCTTTAGTATTTTATGGTTTTGCGATGGAATATCATGCTATGCAAAATTATGATCTCGCTGAACAGAATTTGGATATTGCTTATTTGATTGATTCTCCTGCTAATGAAACGCCTTATCGAGATATGGTGGTGGAACTTACCGCTAACATTCATTCGGAACGTGTAAATATGTTGTTAGGAAGGGGAAGTTCTTTGTTTAGATTTTAAAATAAAATAGGTTAAGACTTTGATGAGTTTTAACCTATTTTAATCTGTGAATATAGTTTGTATCTATTTGGGTGCAAATAAGAGGCTGCCGGTTTGGTGGCCTTTTTTATACTTAAAGGTTTTCAATTTCTTCGATGGAAAGACCTGTTGCTTTTGATATTATAGCATATTCAATACCTGATTCTTTTAAATTGATAGCAGTTTCTTTTGTGATCTCTTCCGTAATTTCTTTTGTGATCTCTTTTGTAATCTCTTTTGTAATCTCTTTTGTAATCTCTTTTGTAATCTTTTGTCTTTCCTCCTTTAGCATTTGAATAATAGAGGCATTCTTAGCCATCATCATTTCGTAATGCATTCTTTGGTCAGGAGTCATTTGACTTTTATCTAATTTATTCATGGCTTGTTCAATCCAATC
>Ga0079203_1001858_pt1 | contig 14838 bp, 11 predicted proteins | sample PorBlaMBantryBay_FD_68602 | JGI IMG/M metagenome (GOLD analysis project Ga0079203, IMG submission 68602) | Marine algae microbial communities from Bantry Bay - Bantry Bay, Ireland | ecosystem: Host-associated > Algae > Red algae > Blade | place: Bantry Bay, Ireland
GGGGTTGGGGGTGGTTTCGGACTCGTGGGCTTCCAGGCGCGCCACCAGCCGGTCCCGAACCGAATCGCCGGGCTGGCGAGCTTTGCCCCCGGCCATTCTCCAACCCAGGCGAGAGGAATAGAGCAGTGGGGGATGGCCAATACGTCCTTCGCCAACCTGCACGACCCGGGCCAGGAAGAGGTCGTGGTCGATCTCGACGTCGAGCTTCTGGGTGACTTCGCACTCGAGCCAGGAAATGCAGTTGGGCACGTGCGGCACGCCATTGGTTTCGGTCAGGAACTCTGGCGCGATGTATTTGAACTTGCGACCGGGGTAGGAGAAGTACTGCCCTTGTTCAACCTGGTCTGCGGCCAGATTCGAGACGCTGAACCATCCGACCTTTTCAATGAGGGCGTGGGTGTCGTGCTTGGGCGAGATCGACGCCAGCACTATCGGCTCCTCAAACGAGACCTGGGAGACCCAGTGACTGCAGTAGGCCCGAGTAATCTCCTCGTTGGAGGAGGCGACCACCTGCACGCCTTTCATCATCTGACCCAATGAGCGTTTGATGTCACGATCGATCACCCCGGCACGCTATCCGGCGCGCCTACCGTGACGCGGATGGTGAGTGACCGGCCGCGGACGTTGTTGCAGCGCGTGGAGTACGAGGGCGAACCCATCAAGAGCTCGCGGTTCATCGTCCTTGCCGGTCCTGTGGAGTCTGAATCAGCGGCGCAGGACCTGCTGGCCCAAGCTCGGGCGCTCCGGCCTGATGCCGGTCACCACTGTTCCGCGTGGCGGTTGTCGGTGCCGGCCATTGACCGAGCCAACGACGACGGCGAGCCGGGCGGGTCGGCGGGACGCCCAATGTTGGCGCAGCTGACCGGACTCAATCTGGTGAACGTCGCCGCCATTGTGAGCCGGTACTGGGGCGGCACGAAATTGGGCGTCGGCGGATTGATGCGGGCGTATGGCGGCGCAGTGGGCGCCGCCCTGGGTGACGCACCCACGGTGCCGTGGCGGCTGCTGACCGAGGTGACGTTTGACCATGGGTACCCCGAGGCGGATCTGGTGGAGCGATTGGTGGCGCACCACGGCGGGCGACTGATCAACTCCGACTTTGGCGCCCGGGTTGTTCGGATTGTTTCGGTGGCTGCGGAGGATGTGCCGGCGCTGGAGGCGGCACTTGGCGACGCCAGTTCCGGTCGCATCACTTTCGACCGGAAGTAAAGGTCAGTCGGTGCCGCTGAGTAGCCCTGCGATGAAGGTGCGCAGCTCGGGCACGCCAAGGCCGCTCTGGGTACTGACCCACATGACGTCGCCTTTGGATACGCCCAGGCCGCTGCTCAGCTCGGTCCGGCGCTTCTTGCTTTTGGAGCTCTTCACTTTGTCCGCTTTGGTGGCAACGATCTGCAGCGGGAGCTCAAGGTGGCGGAGCCAGTCCACCGTCTGCAGGTCAAGAGCGGTGGGACCAACAGCGCCGTCGATCAGCAGGAGCACGCGGTCGAGTGACTCACTGTGGGTGAGGTAGGCCTCGATCATTTTGGAGAACCGCTCGTGCTCGTGTTTCGGCACGTTGGCATAGCCGTAGCCGGGAAGGTCGACCAGCCATCGGCCCGAGTCTTCGTCGCCAAACTCAAAGACGTTCAGCAGGCGGGTGGCGCCCGGAGTCTTGGAGGTCCGAGCCAGCTTCTTCTGGTTGGCCAACGCGTTGATCAGCGAGCTCTTGCCCACATTGGATCGTCCGACGAAGGCAATCTCGGTGATCGATTCGGGCAGCTGGGTGTACTTGGCTGCAGACTGCAGGAACCGAAGCCGGAGAGGATTGGACACGCCTTCATTCTCTCGTGAGTTGGGTAGGTTCGGACGGATGTCTCTGTCGCCCACGACCGCGCCATTCATTGAGTCCCTGGAGATCGACTGGGACGAGGTGGAAGATGATCGCCGCTACCCCTTCAACATTGCGTCGATTGCCGCGCTCACCGACCAGCTGGAGTTCACCGCGCCGGTCACCTTCCTGGTTGGCGCCAATGGCAGCGGAAAGAGCACGCTGCTGGAGGCACTGGCGGTCCATCAGGGATTGAATCCCGAAGGCGGCAGCCACAATATGATGTTTGAGACGCGGCCCCAGACGGTCTCGGAGCTTCACAAACACCTGACGGTTCGTCATATGGGCAAGCCTCGGACCCGGTTCTTTCTGCGGGCCGAGAGCTACTTCAACGTTGCCACCAGGTTGGAGGACTACTTCGAGGACGACCCGAAGGACTTCAAGAAGGTATACGGCGGCTCGCCGCACGCCTGGTCCCACGGTGAGTCATTCATCAAGCTGGTCAAGAACCGCTTCTTCCCCGGTGGACTGTTCTTCCTTGACGAACCGGAGGCGGCGCTGTCGGTTCCGGGGGAGCTGCAGTTGATGAAGATGCTGGTGGAGCACTGGAACGCAGGAAGTCAGTTGCTCATCGCAACCCACTCGCCGATCCTGACCGCGTTGCCGCATGCGCAGATTCTGGAGTTCAGCGCCGATGGCATTGCCCCGGTGGTCTGGGATCAGGTTGAGTCAGTGCGGATGACCCGGGACTTCATGGCCAACCCGTCCGCGGAGCTCGCCCGCCTGGGCATTGCCTGACCGTTCGGTCACAGCCAGCCGACGTGTTCTTCGACGACGGCCCGGTCGCGTTGGCGGACCCGGAGCAGAAAGTGTTCTTCGCCGCCGGGGTCGGTCCAGGACTCGGGATCCACGCCCACGCCGTTGGTGCGGAGGTCGGCAACGATCTGATCCAGCTGGGCGACGTTGGCAACATCGATGTGGTAGCTGACAAAGCTGCGCTGGAATTTCTGGTGGTCCAGGACCACCGCAACCGCCCAGGAGACAGTGGCACCAATGACGGCTCCAACGGGCCACGGGGCCGGAAGAAAAACGGTCAGGATGACCCCCGTGAGGGCTCCCGGCACGAGCAGCGCGAGCCAACCGAACAGGTTGGGTCGAACGGTCCGAAAGCCGCCGAAGTAGCGCTGATCCATGGGATGACTTCGGCGAGCGCCGTGGTGCCGAACTCAGTGGTCGGTGGCCGTCAGATTCCGGTAGCCGCCGCCGTAGAAGATGAGTGGTTCGCGGGCGTCTTCGGGCGTGTCCATGGACACGACGTTGCACAACGCAAACTCATGGTCACCGGCGTCGATGACCTGGTTGAAGGTGAGGCGAATGAACGCGGTGGTGTCAGCAAAGCGGGGCGCGCCGCCGTCGAGCTTCCAGTCGAGGCCTTCGAACCGTTGTTCGGGATCTCGCATGCAGGCACCGGATACGCCGTCCTGGTCAGCGGCCAGGACGTTCACCCCGAGCGTTTCGCCTTGGCGAAGCTGCTGCCAGGTGTAGGAGCCGGCGGTGCAGAAGAAGCCGGCAAGTGGCGGGTCGAGACTGACCGAGACGAAGCTACCAATCACCATGGCAACGGGGGCGTCGTCGACCATTGCGGTCACGACGGTGACACAGGTTGGTACCTGGCCCATCACGGTGCGAAAGCGTATTGGATCGATCGGTTCGCTCATCCTGCAGAGGCTAGCGGCACCGACTGGTGCGGCTGGTGTTCGACCGACCACCCGGGGTGAAGGAGCGGAAACGCCGACTTCGCGGTGCGATACGGTCGCTTCATGCGGCATTGGCGGTGGGGCTTTCTTCTGGCGGGAGGACTTCTTCTCGGTTTGGTTTCAGCCTGCTCATCCACCTCAAGTCCGGCGCCGGAGGAGGCGGTGGTTCTCTCCGCAACCGTCATCCTCACGCCGACCCCAGGTTCGGCTCCCGCCACGGCAACCCCTGTCCCGCCGACGCCCACAGCTACTCCCATTCCCGAGCAGATCGTCCAGTTGGGAGTGCTTCTTCAGGCTGGCGAGACCGAGGCTGCTCTGGCGCTGTGGGATCAGAGTCGCGCGGTGTTTGCCGGAGTAGACCCGGCGGAGCACCCCGGCCTGACCGAGGCCATGTCGGATGCTTACGGCCCCCTGCTCCGATCCGCCGATCGCCAGACAGTTGCCGGTGACTACCAGGCTGCGACGGCGACCCTGGCCCGTCTGCAGAACTGGTTTCCGCAGAACAGTGATGTGGGCCGCCGGATCGAAGCGGTGGCGGAGTGGGAACGCCAGCTGACTGATTTGGTTCTGTATGAGGGCCAGGCGCATCACATGTTCACGCACAGTTTGATCGTGGACAACGAGTTGGCCTTTGACCGGGACTATCTGGAGCGCGGCTGGCAGGCCGAGATGGTGACGGTCAATGAGTTCACTCGGGCGATCGAACACATGCATGAACGCGGCTTCATCCTCGTTGATATCCATGAGCTCTTCATCGAGAACGACGACGGCACGATCAGTGAACCGGAGTTGATGTTGCCGCCGGGTCGGCAGCCGCTGGTATTTTCCATCGACGATGTGTCGTATTACGAGTACATGGAAGGCAATGGATTCGCCGAGCGGCTCGAGATTGATGACCGCCAAAACGTGGCGACTCTGGTGTACAGCCCGAGCGGTGAACCCGAGCTGACGTTGTCCGGCGACGTCATGCCCATTCTTGATCAGTACGTGCTGGACAACCCTGACTTCTCGTTTCAGGGGGCCAAAGGCATCCTTGCGCTCACCGGTTTCGAAGGAGTGCTCGGGTACGACGTGAGCCGTGATCAGGTGGACGAACCGGACTATGACCAGCGGGTGGCCGAGGCAACCCGGGTGGCCGATCGGCTCAAAGAACTGGGATGGCTTTTTGCCAGTCACAGTTACACCCATGCGGAGGCGTTCAAGACTGGGACGATGAGTTACGGTCGATCAACCTTCGATGCCGACAATTGGGAGCGCGAGGTGGCAAACATCGTCGGCCCCACCGATATCTACATCTCGCCGTTTGGCTACTCCCAGAGCAACAACGATCCGCGGTATCGCTACTTGATTGAGGAGAAGGGTTTCAACGTGTTCAATCCCATCAGTGCGACCCAGAATCGCACCTTCCACGAAGACAACCTGGTCTTTGAGCGCATTGCCTTTGACGGCTGGACGCTGTGGAACGATCCCGAGCGTCTTTCGCCGTACATGGACACCGACGTGGTGTGGGACACCGACCGTGAGTAGCCGAAGCAACGGGAATGGCGGTTCTGGCAGGGGAGTAGTGCACCCGGAACTCGGCTTTTATGCACTGGCCGGCCATGCCGACAACTCTCGCCAGCTGATCACCGAGGTGCAGCAGGGGGAGGCGCTGGGATTTGGAACGGCCTTCATCTCCGAGCGATACAACAAGAAGGAAGCGGCCACGTTGTGCGGCGCAGCCGGCGCCGTAACTGAGCGGATCACGATCGCAACTGCGGCCACCAACCACAACACCCGGCATCCGATTGTCACCGCGGGCTACGCGCGAACGATGCAGAGTCTGACCGGCGGCCGCTTTGTCCTTGGCCTGGGTCGCGGTATTCCCATGTTGCAGGACGCCTTCGGTATTGACCGGATCTCCACCGCACAGATGGAGGACTTCGCGCAGCTCATGCGGCGGCTGTTCCGAGGCGAGGTGGTCATGGGTCATGACGGACCGGCCGGCTCATGGCCGGTACTGCATCTGGATGCTGCACTCAATGAGCACCTGCCAATGAATCTGGTGGCCTTTGGCGACAACACACTCAAGCTTGCCGGCCGGTGCTTTGACGAGGTGATCCTGCACACCTACTTCACCGATGAGACAACAGCGCGGTGTGTTGAAACAGTCAAGACCGCGGCGGTCGATGCCGGTCGGGATCCGGACGACGTCAAAGTCTGGTCGTGTCTGGCCACCATTGGCGATCATCTCCCTGAGCCACTTCGGCTCATGAAGTCGGTGGGCCGAATGGCAACCTATTTGCAGGGGTACGGCGATCTCATGGTGAAGACCAATGGGTGGGATCCGGAGGTGCTGGAACGCTTTCGCCAAGATGAGTTGGTCTCGGGTTTCCGCGGCGGTTTTGACTCCCGGGCGACGACCGAACAACTGGAGCACGTGGCCGAACTGATCCCTGCCGAATGGCTGGCCGCCAGCGCCACCGGGTCGCCGGACGAATGTGTGGCTGCGGTCCAGCACCAGCTCGATCTTGGTTGTGACGCAGTGATCCTTCACGGATCCACGCCGACCGAGCTGGAGCCGATTGTGAACACCTGGGCCGAGGCTCGGAGATGACTGTTGCCAACGCTGCTCAACTCACGACGTTGCCGGCCAATGCGTCCCTGACCGATGTCCTGACGCATCTCGACACTGACGGTGGCGTCATCATCAAAAACCTGCTCGCTTCGTCGACCGTTGACGCGTTCATGGCCCACATCGCCGAAGCATCTCATGGCCACCGGCCCGGGGCGACCACCGGCAGCGATCGCACGGTCGAGTTCTGGGGTCGGGAGACCAAACGCTTCACCCGTCTGGGTTGGCGCAGCGCCGCCTTCGAGGACATTCTCCTGTCTCCCACGCTGCGGGCCGTGTCCGATGAGCTGCTCTTGCCGCACTGCGATGACTACTGGATGAACACTGCGCAGATGATGATCATCGGGCCGGGCGAGACCGCCCAGATGTGGCATCGCGACGCGGGAAACTGGATGGCACTCTGCACGCCGGCCTCGCCGGAGGTGACCATCTCCTGCATGTATGCCTTGAGTGAGTTCACCGCCGAAGTGGGGGCGACCCATGTCGTGCCCGGCAGTCACCGGTGGGATGACTATCAGCAGGCGCCCGGCGAAGATCAGATTGCGTACGCGGAGATGCAGCCGGGCGACGGGCTGATCTACACCGGTCGCGTCATCCACAACGGCGGAGCAAACGTGACCCGGGACCAATGGCGCTTCGGCCTGCATGTCTCGTTCGTGTTGGGCTGGTTGACTCCGGAGGAAGCGCTGCCAATTTCGGTGCCGTGGTCCGCAGCGCAACACATGTCTGAGCGGGCGCAGCGCCTGTTGGGTTGGAAGAGCTACGGCGTGCGTTCACGACTCTGGACCGTGGACTACGAGGAGATCTCGGTCGCCATGGCCGAGGAACGTCAGTCCCAGGAATGACCTGGTTGTAACGACCGGTGAGCTCCTCGGCCCGAATGAAAACGGTGCGTAGATCCTGGAGGCCTCCGGGCAGCGCTGATCGCCCAATCGACGAACTCCTTCATGGCATCACGTTGCGCATCCCGGGCAACCATCAGTTCGAGTGCCTCTTCCATGACCTGGCGCCACAGGTAGTGCAAGCTCGGCGACACGCAGGATCCTGGACCTCGAGGGGTCTCACCGGAAAATTGGCGACTGCCGCCGGAAATACACGTTATGTAAAGTAGAGGGTCGAAGAGGGCGGTACCGGCAAAATGCAAGCATGCTGTGAGTTCTCACGAAAGTGCGACAGGAAATCTCACTAGATGCGACTGCCTTCTCACGAGATGCGACAGAAAGTTCCATGAGAATGCGACAGAATTCGCGCTGCGAGTGACGAGACGCTATCCGTCAGCGGGCTCGGGTGTGAGCTTTCGGTAGGTCCAGCCAAGCGCCCGGGCCGCAACCGAGGCCAGTAGCGAGGCGTACACACCAGCAATCGCAGCAATGATGAAAAGCTTCGCCTGAACCCGGTCTCGGCCAACAGAGTCGACAACTGACCCCCAGATGTTTGTCGAACCATCACGGTTGAGCCACGTCAGCGTCGTAGGGTCAATGGGCGGCGTGCTGACACTCTCCAGCTTTTCGCCTGGTCGAAGGCTCCATCGAGCGCTCACCACCTGAGAGAACTCAGCAGGGGTGTACACGGGCTCCCCCGTTCCAAAGTCGAGTGGCACTTCATGGAGCGGCTCTGGCAGGTAGACCACGCCCATTGAAGGAAATGCAAAGGAGTACCTTTGCGAATCTCTGACCAGCTCGACGTCATCATCCTGGATGAGAAGCGAGTCATACGTGAATCCCGAGTCGTTCGGCTCCATGTCTATCTTGATGGCCAGTGCGTCCTCGAGTCTGGCTGTCGAGGCCTCGCCCCGGAGGCTCCACGGTTCGGCGTCGCGGTCGGCCTTCGTCCACTGACAAGTGATTTGATCACCGCCGAAAACGCCGATTGGGCAGCCTTCGTGCGTTGAAGTACGAGTCGACTCGTCATTGGGCAATGCATCGCCAAATAGAATCACTGACAGCTTGACCGGTTCCAAATCTTGCCAGCGATGAATGACCTCGCATCCTTCTTCTATCGATCCAGCACCAAGGACCTGAAACTGAAAGTCGATGAGCGGAGACGGACGATCACCACGGTCGACGTCAGTTCGTACGTCGAACTCCACGCATGGTCTGTCGAATGCAAAACGAACAGCGCCATTGTTGCGCTCTATCTCGTTCACCCCGCCAAGGCCTAGGAACAGCGCGATTCCTATTGCTGCAGGCGCGATGGCAACAGCTGCAATGGAGGCAAGGCATACCCATCGCGCAATCCTCGCCCACGGGATGGCCGGTATACGACTGCCATTTTTCGCTGAAGGACGGTTGAGCTCGCTACTGGTAGGGGCCCAAAAGGAATCCCATACGTCCATCGCTCCGCAACCCGTACTCGCGGACTTGTACGCAGCCTGCTGGGCCTCTAGCGCTACCGGTGTAGGCAGAGATTCCTCCGGCCCTCCGCATCCACGAGTCGAGTGATTGGCCGTTTGCTCCTCGCCACTCGTGTCTTGCTCTCCGTTCACGCTTGGACTATAACCCGCGATAGGATGGATATATCACGGGCTATTCGAAGGGCGTTTTGAGGTGTCCAGCACAGGCCGAACTCCGAAACTGGCACTGCGCCTCGACGTTTCCATCGGCGAACCTGCAGCAGACGATCTCCGAGACTCGGTTTCGGCAAACACGTGGCGTGCATACCGCTCCGACCTCGCCGACTTTGATGCCTGGTGCAAGTCGAAGCGTCGTCGGTGGTCAAAGCCGGAATCCGTAGCAGCGTACTTTCGCGAGCTGGAGACGGCCGGTGCCGCGTACGCAACAATCGAACGTCGTAAGACAGCCATAGCGAAACTCGTGGAGGCTGAGGCCGTCATCGGCACCGCCGAGACGATCGAGGACCCAACCAAGCATCCAAAGGTCACGGTCACGTTGAAGGCGATCCGTCGACGAATCGGAACGGACCAGGACCGCGCCACTCCCCTAACGGCTGATCGCCTAATCCAAGTTCTCCTCGCCATCGATGAGACGAGTCTCGCTGGCCAACGCGACATTGCTCTGCTGCTCACCGGCTGGTACGGAGCGTTCCGCCGCTCTGAGCTATCGCAAATGAGGCGGCCTCACTTGAAGATCGACGACCATGGGGTTGGTATCGAGGTTCCTCGGTCAAAGACCGCTCAAGATCATTCGGTGTGGGTGCCCATTCTTCGTCAGGCGTCCTCACGGTGGGACCCCGTGGCGGCTGTTGAGCGTTGGCTTGCCGAACTCGATGAACGAGGTCTCGACGAGGCCGCTGGGATCTGGCTCCATGTGACCAAAGGTGACACCTTCGCCAGCAAAGCGCGACCGATCTCTGGCGATGCGATCAACAACATCGTCGGACGCCGCGTGCTGAGTGCCGGTCTGGAAGGTGCCGCCGGCTACTCCGCACACTCACTTCGTTCCGGCTTTGTGACGGAGGCAAAGAACAGAGGGATCGACGAGGCTGACATCATGAAGCACTCGCGCCATAAAAGCCTTGAGATGATGCGGCTCTACGACCGCACCTCAGGTTGGTGGAACCGCAATGCCACATCCGGACTTGCCTTGTAGGTGATTGCAGACGCTGGGCCATTCAACAGCCGCTGGCGAAAGCACCCACTATTGAGTTTCGATCGGGAATTGATAGGTCGGCTGGGGCGGCGCGGCGCGCTGGCTCATCTTGCTTCGAAGGGCGGCTCGAGCGGCCGTAGAGATTCTGCTGGTACGCGATCGCCTCGGCAACGCCGCTTCTATGTTGAGAACGAACAACTGACAATTGTCAATCTCGGGGGCGAAAAAGGCCTGAGCTTCCTGATCCAGGTTTCTGTACAGCGCAAGTGCCTCGGACACCAACCCGCTGGCCCGGAGCCGGGTTGCGTTGGAGGTCGAAGCCATGCCCAGGATGGTTGCTGCGCGGTCGAGAGACTTAGCCCGAAAGGCATCGAACGAACCTGAAGATGGAACGCTGACTCGAAGCACCTCCTCAGCGGTGCTTTCCGCGAGCATAGGCTCCGATGCTGCCATCTGTGCTTCGGCAAGCGCCAACAAGATGTACGTCTTGTCAACGGGATCTGATGTCGAACTCGCAGCATGCCGAAGAACCTCGCAGGCTTCGTCAGGTGCATGGGCGCCGAGAGCACATGCGTCATACACAATTGGCACACATACCGGAACGGGTTGTGAGAGCCGAAGCTCATTGTGCCGAGCCCGCACATCGGCCGCTAGAGCGTCGAGGCCGTTCTTGTTTGCAAGCAATTCAATCTGCGAGAGGACACCTATGCGGAGCTCGTTGGCCTCCTCTCCCAACAGCGCCAAGGCTCGCGTTGCTTCCAAAGCAGACGTCATAGCCCCTTCCTCGTCACCGGAGTTCATGCGAACGGCGAGTTGCACGGAACGTTCCCTCACCACCGCTCGGAGCCAATAGGCCTCGTGCTCGGCGAGTTCATGGGAGTGTTCATGACGCAGCACTGCTTGAAGGCTTGCAGCTTGTTCAGCCAGGTGTGCCGGGCTCGTCGATACTTGCTCAGAGCGGTCGGACACCGACCACTTTTCGAACTTTGGCAGGGCCTTCATCGGCGCAATCTTCTTTACGCCTCGGCGCTCCTGGTCGTACCATTTCTCGAGTGCAGCCCGGGTCTTCGGGTCCCAGTTTGCAAGCCAACTGGGCGCCATAACCAAGCCGTTGTTGGATATGACAGCAAACTTGATGAAAGCATCGGCTAGTCGGTTGGCACGAATCGCTTTCTCGATCGATTCGAGGAAGTGATCGACAACGCCAGATGGCACCCAGTTGCGCCACGAAACAATGAGCTGGACCGTGCCTGCAACCTCCAACAGGTGGACAAAGGCTGAAGGCGGAAGTACGCAGTCTCCGAAGGTCACACCAATGTTCCGGAACCGGAGGTCGAGGTTCATGGGCACCATGGCGCTGAATCGGAGGCCATGGCCAGCGGCATCGCCAAGGTCCCACACCATGGTCGTCAGCCCACCAAACGAGTTCGTTTCCAGCTCATGATGGAATGTCGTCGCATGGAGGTCCGATGCCGCAAGCTGCCATGCGTAGGTAAAGCTTGTGCCTTGCATCGGCAGCCTTGCGCGATCGAGAGGGTTGTGGCTTATAGCGGTCTGGAGTTCAACCGCTAGGCGCCAGCGGGCATAGGCGAATGACCGATAGGCAAGCAGGAATGCGATCCGGGGCGTCACCGATTCGGGGATCTGGTCGATACCAGCGAAGATCTTGTTGTCGCACTCTGCACAGAATCCTTGGAAGGCAAGAGCCTTCTTGTCCGGGCCTATGTGAAACGCACGCGGCTTGTCTCGCAACACTTCTCCGGGAGCAAAGGGCATCCATGCCACACAACCTTCTTCGGAAAGGGATGCCAGCTGAGCCGCCCGAGGAATCGTGTGGCTCCAGCCGACGACTTCGCCGGTGCACCCCGGCGACAGGCAGTATTTTGTGCGATTGTAGGACCGCTGTGCGCGTCCGACCTCGTTGCGAAGGCGCTGCGTGCCATCGTTGTCCGGAGGCAGAATCTGTCTCTCCTCCGGCGTTGGATCGTGACCGTCTGGCCCGACAAGTAGGCCATGGGCGTATGGCGCAAGTGTGGGATGAAGCTCCCGCCAGCGGTCAGCGTAGCGCTCGGATTCGCCGGATATCAGTAGACCGACATCAAGCGGCTTGGCCTCATGGCCGTCGGAGTTAAGCAACTCAACCACAACGCAGTCTGCCTCTCGAGCAAGGGCGCCGATCTGGACGTCCGAAGGGGGCACCTCATTTCCCGCGGCGAGCTTGGAAAGCGTGGACATGTTCCGCCCACTGGCAAAGTCGAACTTCCCCAAGTCGCAAATGCCGTACTCGGTGCACATCGTGGCGACGACCAATGGGAGGCCCGCAAGGCGGAACTCTGGAGACTGCGGTTTCGACCCAGTCTCGTGCGACAGGTCGAGCGACGCCAGCTGCCGGAAAGCAAGGTTCATTGCGACGAAGTGGTCGAACCATATTGTTGCCGTTGAACCGCGGCGCCCCGCTTCGTCGCGTGCGGCGCCTCGCGAGCGCACCATGTTGAGCGCCCACAGCGCCTGGCGACTCATCGCAGTGCAATCGGCGTCCCACACAAGGGTTCGCAAGGTCAACTCAGCGTCATCATCGAGCCCGTCGGGAAACGTGGACACTCCGGACCCACGAACGGATGGGTAGTTCGCCTGTTGGTACTCGACGTGGCCATGCAGGATGCGACTGATCTCGCATTCGACAAAGAATGCCAACGCGAGTCTGAAAAGATACTGCGCATATGCCGTCCGGTCTTTCGGAAAGGCATGCACCTTGCGCCGCGAACGACCAACCACATCGAAGCAAGACTTCAACTCCTCGACGAATCCGCGCGTAAGAAGAATCGCAAATTGAGGTTCGGATCCATTGGGGCTCGCTAGGGCGCATGCATAGGAGTCATCGTCCGCCGCAATCGCTACACCGATATCAGGCATCTCGTTGCCTGATATCGAGTAACCGGTCACGATGGCACTGGCCACGGCTCGGATCTCATCAGCGAGATCACACCCGGTCCACTCGTTGCCAAACTCTTCAGCAATCCAGCTTGGCCATGGCAGGATTTGATCGATTTCGGGCATACCCGACCGGGTGTTCATTGGAACAGCGTGGCACGGAACATGTGTTCGCTCAAGCGAGTTTCGCCCGAGCATGAAACTTCTCTCAATGAATTCAGGATATTCGCATTCTTAGCCCTCCGGGAAGTAGCTACGCCGAGGCGGCCACGGCTCAAGTTCGAACGCTGGCCCTCGCGCTCCGAGGCAGTACTCGACTGCCGCGCTGAGACGGAGATCGGCAGTTGACTCAATGAGGCCTTGCGCGGCGAGGTTCCTCCACTGGAACTCACTGGGCCTCTCGGCGAGGCCTTTGTCCCAACAGGTTCCGCTGTACACCCGGTAGATGAAACGCGCCTCCTCTGGGGTGGGTCCTCTCCATGATGATGCTGTTCGACTCGCGATCTCGCCGGCCCGCCATGGAAGCGGCCTTCTTGGTGCTAGTGCGAATCGCTGCCATGGCAAACGTTCGAGCTGCACTCCCCTGTCTTGGCACGCGGCCTCGAGGTCTGCGATGTGAGCATCAACCATGGCGAGCGACCAGCCAAGCGCGTTCCCGATATCGAAGGCGCCCAGTGGAGCGTTCACCGAGACAAGAAGTGCTTCGAGTTCCTGGACCGGGGTGAGGCTGTCGACCTCCTCCCAGCTTCCTGCGTCAGGTTGACTTATCGCAGGGGACTGTGAAGTTTCGACCGCAGTCCAGTGATCGAACGGTCGGTTGGCGATGTCGATGAGCTGAAGCCGGATCAGCTGTGATCGGGGCTGGATTTCGGTACCGAGGCGTTCTGTGGTTGAGCTGATCAAACGTTGCACCACTGCTTGATCTGCCGGGCGGCCCTGACGGTTGATAAACAACGATCCATATCCATTTGTCTCTGCGACGAATCGGAGCGCACGAAGCGCCGGCTGAAGTGCCGGAGGTACCGGCAAACTGTCACCGAAGGCTCTCAAGCTCGATCCATCGGAGGAGATGGCCTCGACCGTTAACGACGCCACTTTGGCGCTTTCAAGACCCATCAGACCAGTGAGTAGGCACGCTGCTACCCGTTGCCAATCTGCTTCGGAGCAGAGTTCGGCCACTTTCTCCGGAGTGAGCTGATTGACAGCTCCAGAATCCATCAGCGCGCCGTATCCCATGCTCAGGTATCCGCACCGGAACAGTCCGGCCTGAAGCCCCATCAGTGTTGCGTATGCACTCTCGGGATCCGTCTCGGTTGTGATCAGTTCCTGAGCAAGGGTGGTTGCAAGGCCAGCGAGCCTTCGGATGTTGTGATCGTCCTGGGTCTGCACGAGATCCATCGAACGCGCCATCGCTGTTGCATACAACGCATCGAAGTCCGAGACCTCCAGGCTGTTTTCTCTAAGTACGTCAGAACGAAAATGCAGGAAGTGGCGCTTGGGCAGCGTCCGAGCTGCTGCTTTCTGTCGGGCGGGCGTCGCTGTGGTGGTTTGATTGTGAAGCGCAACGTCGTCCAAGGCGAGTCTGGTAGCAGAGGGAGGTCGCCCGGTTTCCATGCGAAGGCTTAGGAAGAACATCGTCACGTCAGCGGGAAGCGAAGCCAAACGCTCGAAGACGTCGTCTGGCAGATAGTCGCCGCCGACGAGGTAGATGTTCCGGATCTCGTGCCCAACAAGCCAAGGGCCAAGGCAGCCCCAACGGCGACCTGCACTGGGTAGCTGCGACTTGCCGAGCGCGCGCAGGATCAGCTTCGCAAGGTCCGTATCACTGAGGCAGAGCGGGGGAACTCGGATACTCAAGATGCCGTGCTCGATTGACTGTGCGAGGACGCAGTCAATGAGTTCACCGTCGTCCTGACTGTCGACCCATACGAGCACTATCTCGATCCCAGACACTTCGGCGGAGCCTGCTCCATAAGGATGAATGCAGCCCGAGCGACCTTGCTTTCAATCTCCTCTGCGCCACGACGGTGGAGGATCGACTTGCAACTGACTAGGAACTTCTGGAGTGAGCCCCCGAGATCGGTCCAGTGACTATGCGGTTCAAGTTGTCACGCCATGATGGTGTGGCAGAAAGGACCTATCAATGTCGAATCGACGCCGGCGGACCCCGGAACAGATCAT
>Ga0079203_1001864_pt1 | contig 14815 bp, 10 predicted proteins | sample PorBlaMBantryBay_FD_68602 | JGI IMG/M metagenome (GOLD analysis project Ga0079203, IMG submission 68602) | Marine algae microbial communities from Bantry Bay - Bantry Bay, Ireland | ecosystem: Host-associated > Algae > Red algae > Blade | place: Bantry Bay, Ireland
ATACGCAAGTGCTCGGAATGGTTTTAACAAAGGCAACTGGAAAAACTATTACTGAATATATGCAAGAAAAAATTTGGACACCAATGGGAATGGAAGATGATGCACAATGGATTATTGATGAGGATGGAATGGAAATGGCTTTGGGCGGATTGAATGCCACGATGAGGGATTATGGGAAATATGGTTTGTTGTATTTGCATGAAGGAAATTGGTTTGGCAATCAGATAATTCCACAAAGTTGGGTCAAACAATCAGTAGCAATGGATGGCACACATTTGCAACCTGGTGTCAATGAATTTTCTAGTAGCGATATGGGATATGGTTTTCAATGGTGGATTCCGCAAGAAGCTGATGGTGCATTTTTGGCTTCTGGAATTTATAATCAACACATATATATACAACCAAATCGAGATTTGGTCATTGTTAAATTATCAGGTAATTATCATTTTAAGACTAATAAGAATTCGGAGAAAGGTCAGCACATTGACTTTTTTAAAAGCATCGTTCAGCAGTTTCCCAAAAATATAATTGTGGATAATTCTGTTGAACAAAAAAATTAGTGTATTGAAGTTTATACTTTTCGCTTTATCCTTATTTCTACTGTTTTTTGATATAAAAAAATATTGAATTTAGTAAAATGTTAAACTAGACTTTGCAAAATATTTGCTGAGGTACGATCAGGAGAAATTTAATAACTTTCATAAAACAGCAAAATGCATGAAATATACCTTATTATTCATGCATTTGCTGTAATTTTACAGCAAACTAGTAAATACCATTTTTTAGAAAAAATTCGCCCTACCCTATCGCAATCAAACTCCTACCCTCTCGGTCAGCTTATTTTAATCTATATCTAATAAAAAGAAAATAATTTCCCTTCATCCACTTTTCCGAAATCATCATCTCGGAACTATTCAAATTATTAACTCAACTCGAAAAGTAAAAAAATCAAATTCTATTTTACTTTCTACCGATTCTATTTTCAAAATATCCAAAATCAATTTTCTCTAATTTCCGTTACCATATACTATCAAAATCGATTTTCCAAAACATCAATCAATATTCATCCTTAATTTACAAAAACCTATTATTGCTGTATTAATTACAGTTTTTTACAGCAACTTACAGCATATTTCGTTTTTACTATTAGTTGATACTCCCCTCCTTATTACTGATTTTAAATTTCATTTTCCAGACTTCACTCTTATTTCCAATTTGAATTCAGTATTAGCTTTGCGAAACTCGCGAGAGGGCAAAAGAGAGTGCTAAGTTTTGTAAAGCGTCGTTAATGTTTGCTTGGCTTTCCAAAATTTAATGGATTCTTAGACTGCACCTTCCAAATTGGAAAAGCTAAAGTCTCTTTTTACTTTTCTTAATTTAAAAATTGTAGTGGTATCCTTCCAATCGACACCAGGAAAAGGAATTCTCTAATTTAGAAACTAAGATCGAAACCACACTTTCCATAAATTATGACTTTCATCAGAAAAAGTCGTTTCCTTTTCATTGCTGTAATTTTTACAGACAAATACAGCAAATGATGGAATAAAACAATATTTATACAGTTTTTTACAGCAATATTCTGTAAATATATTTTTTAATCTTTTCAACTAACTATATTCGCCTCATTCTTTCATACTTAAAAACCAATACCCTATGATTATCGCAGTTACCAACCTAAAAGGCGGTGTAGGAAAAACCACCATCGCTACTAACCTTGCAGTAAGTTTTGCCCACCGAGATTATGATGTTTGCATTGTCGATACCGATCTCGGACAACAATCTTCTATGGAATGGTCTGGAAACAGAGGCGAAGAAAGGATCAGGATTCCTGTTTTCGGAGTCAGCATCAAACAACTCAACAAAGAAGTAGAAGGATTGCAAGAGAAATATGACATTGTCATCATTGACGGAACACCTCAATTATCTGAATTGGCTGATAGAACGATCCTAGCGAGTGATTATTTGGTTATTCCATTGATGCCTAGTATTTATGATTTTCGAGGTTTTGAGAACTTCCTAGAACGTTTTGAACAAATCAGAGGATTGAAAGAAGCAAACGGAGGCAAGGTAAAAGCATTGGTTGTTTTAAATCGAGTTGTTTCCAAAACGAATGTGAGCAAAGAAATAAAAGAAGCAGTAAAAGAATATGAAGTGACTCTCTTGAAAGCAAATATTAATAATCGAGTTGCCTATGCTGATTCTGCAACTGATGGATTGGGAGTCATCGAATATAAAGATAAAAAAGCAAAAGCTGAGATAAATAAACTCACCGATGAACTCGAAAAAATATTAAGCTAGACACAGCAAAAGATGTAATATTCCTGTACTTTGCTGTAATAATTACATAAAACAACTAATTTTACTGCTAAATGCTGTATTATTACAGCAAATTTACTCAAAGAAAAAACTTAAATTATGCCGATCAAAAAGAAAATAGCTTCAAAGAAAACCACCAAGTCAATGAATGCTGATACTCAAGAAAAAGCTTTGGAGCAGTTGAAAAAGAAAGATAAAAAGAAAAATGTCCAACGTGTTACTGTTGACTTTCCGCAATATCTTTATGAAAAAATGAAGTTAGAAACGGAAGATACTGGTCAGACTTTAAAAGGGTTTATCGTTGGTTTGGTTAGGGAACATTTTACTCGGAAAGAAGGGTAGTGGTTGGTTGCTAGTTGAATGTCGTTAACTTCCATACGGACAGGTAAGAGTTTTGAATTTTGAATATCCAACACCCAACAAGGAATTTCCAATATCCAATCCCGAAAAGTGCTAGCTATTGCGGGTATAAATTGGATATTAATATTCAAAAGACCTTGCAGATTATTAAAATCTGCAAGGTCTTTTTGGTTTTATTGAATATTCGAGTACTTATTCAATTTTTGTAAATACAATCATCAACTCCTTTTTTTAATTTTAAAGCGATTTAAGACCGCCTTTTTATTGCTTATTTAGATATTCCAACATTCTTAGGTAAATGCGCTAGAATCGCCTCGAAATCATTTTAAAAGCTCTTTCTATCTTCTCTTTTAAATTCAAATGATATTTTCTGATTTTTTTTAGAACTTCAATTAAATTAGTTCTAGCATATTACAAAACAGCAATATGCTGTAAAATTCATGCATATTGCTTTTAATTGTTTAATTGTAAAGCATTATCACAGAAAAATACAGCAATATTAAATATGAAAGTAGATAGAATCAAAGTGGAAAGGCAGTTGAAGTTCAGGACGAGATTCAGATTGAAAGTTAAAAAATAGCTGATTCTAAAAAATATAGATTTTATCATATTCTGATTTGGGCAGGGTTAAAGAAATTAGTTAACTAATTTTGATTGTTAAAAATCAAATCAGAAAAAACCATCCTATCTTTCAAAATCTTTAAAATAGTTGATACCGTTAGGCTCGTAAAACGAAATACAGCAATTAACCTTAAATATGCTGTATTTTACTGTACTTTTCATTAAAACTATTTTTTAGAAAAAGGCTATTAAATTTTCCTTACTATTTTCCTTCTATTCGTTTTATCCAAGTTTCCCTAATTTAAGTAACGATAAATACTTCTTCCAATCTTCAAATAATAAAATCCATTCTTCCATTTTGAATCTAACTTAAACTCTATTTTGCTTTTCTCAAAAAAAAATAGAAAAAAGGAAGGAATAATATCAAAGTGAATAATTTAAATCCAAAAAGCATATTGCTGTAAAAATACAGCAATTTACAGTAATTTACAGCAGCCTAAAATATTCGATTTATAGATACTGCTGTTAAAATTAACATGAGTTTCTTATTTTCGAAATGATACATTTCTAAAAATATATCATTTCATTTCCTTGTAATAAAGAAAACGCAGCCTTGAAAAAATGTAATCTCAAAAAAGCGTAATTAGCCTTCTGAAAGCAAGCAATATGCTTTGCAAGAAATTCGGTAGTTAAATAGTAAAAATCCTTTGAGTAAGTTTATAATATTTCACACGAAGAAAAATTAAAGATTGAGTGAAAGCCACCCTTATAATTTTTTTACTTCAAATAGATCACATAAGAATTAGCTAAAAGAATTGTATTTACAAAAAAAGAAAATTAAAAAGGTCTTAAACTTTCATTTAAGACTTTTAAAGTTTTTTAATTCTTTTAATATTATTTGTAGCGATCAATTATTTTTCTTTAAATAAGTCTGTAACTCAATGATAGTAAGCTTTTCAGCTGATTAAGAGCTATTTTTGTTTTTCTTAAAAAGGGACAGAACTAGGGAAGGTAAGGGGACTTAGTTAGGGCGGAAAGAGGGACTTAATCAGGAAAAAGGGGGGACAGGCATAGGGAGTTAAAAGGGACATAAAAGGGGAAAAAGGTTTATCAAAATTAAATAAACGCTGAAAAAGGGACAAAAAAAGGGCAAGATTGACCAATCAGTTTTTTAGATAAATAAAACTGCTTCACGCACTTGTAAAAGGGACTGAATCAGGGAAACTGTATTAAACTTTCCTCTTTTTCTATCTAAAAAAGTCTCAATAGTAGAAAAAAAGAAACTATCATAATTAAAAAGGGACAAAAAAAGGGCTCAATTAATACTTGAACCTATTTGAAAGAGAAGGAGTCCTTAATTGTATTCTAAAAGGGGACAGAAAAGGGGAGTATTTTATTAAAATCCATTCTTTTTATACTAAAAGAGGTATCGTTTGAATCATTTCACTAATAATTTTTAAAAAGGGACATTATCAGGGCCCAAGTATTAGTTGAACATTTTGATAGACTGATTTAGTGTAAATTTTAACTTAAAAAGGGACATACTCAGGGATAGGATATATGTTTAAGTCTCTTTTCGAGGTTAAATTTGATTAATATTTTAAAAAAGGACTAAAACAGGGAAGGGCTGACCTATTTATGTCCCTCTTTAGAATGAAACATTCCTTTCTTCAAGTTTGGAAATTAATTAAGAGTTAAGATTTAGGTTTTAAAGAGGGACTTAATCAGGGAAATTAGCGATACATATATATACCATGATTTAAAAAAAATATAAAAGATGTGGAAAGATTTAGGGGGACAAAATTTTTACTAGTCCCCTTCATTTTTTATATTTGTCTAAACTTTAATATTCCACACTATGTTTCAGTCTGATCAAAAACTATGAAACAGAAAAAAATCAAACAAATCGCTCGGATTGAGAATAGATTTATTTTCAATGCGAGATACCAATTAAGTGCTCGGGAGCAAAAGATAATCTTATATCTTATGTCCAACCTTGACCCATTAGCACAAAATGATTTTCATAAACAAATAGTATCGGTGAAAGAATTGGAGAACCTGCTCAAAGGGGAAGATAAAAAATGGGGCGGTTTGTACAAAGAGATGAATGATTTTAGTGCGAGAATTATTTCCAAATATATTTCTTTTGATTCTGATTTTTTGGTGGGAGGAAAACCTTTGCGAGGTGTTATCAGTTGGTTTCAATCGGTGATTCCTGTCGAAACTGAAAATGGGGAAGTAGCTTTAGAGTTTATGTTTTCCGAACGACTTAAACCATTTCTATTGCAGTTGAGTGAATATGCAAAAATTCACCCGCTGGATGTGGCACCAATGAAAAGTGGTTTTGCAATTAGAATGTATCAAGTTTTTAAAGCGGAACGAGATCGGATGCGAAAACATACTCAGACTAATGCGATGGTTTACACTTTGGATGAATTGAAAAAAATGCTAGGCATCGAAGGAAAATATAAAGTGTTAAAAGATTTTAGGAGAAGAGTACTTGATGTGGTCGAACGAGAAATAAATACGCATAGTCCAAGCGTACAAGTCAAATATGAATACATTAAAACTTCTCGTCGAGTAACTGGTGTGAGGTTTTTAATTTTCGATAAACCGAAAGATAAACCAAAACAATCCAATGCAAAAAGTGGCGAGTCAAACAATTATGCTCCTTCAAAAGAAGAGTTAAATGTGTTGTCTTACTCCCAAACAAAAGCATATAATATGTTGGTAAAATTTGGAGTATATGAAGGTATCGCCTACAAACAAATTGTACCGATAATTACAGGTGGAGAAATTGATGGTTTTGAAGATTACTTTGTGAAGCATGCACTTTCGCATTTTAAAAAATGGGCCAGAGTTCAACCAAACAAAGCCATAAGTGCAGCTACTTTTGTGAATTGGTGGACTGAGAAAAAAGTGTTCAATGCGGACAATGATGTGTTCTGGAAAATTCAGGAAAAAATTAATCACGATAAAAAGAAATTGGATCAAGCTACTTTTGACAACCGAATGGAAGCAAAGAATATGACGAAAAAAGAATTTATTGAATGGTACAAAGGAACGCAATCGAAGATGATGTAGCTAATTTAAAATTACAAAAAGCGGTGTTAGCGCTCAAAGTGCTAACACTGCTCTGGGAAAATATCTACGAGTTATAATCAAAAAAATTTTAAAGGCATCAGATTCGATGCCTTTAAAAAAATCTAATTCCGTCGAATTTGACGAAATTAAAAAATTAAAGAAATACTATATTTTTAAATGGCAAAACTTAAACCTTCTATCATAATTGTTCAAGGAGTTGAAATTAGAATCACTCCCAAAAACGAAGAATCATATATCTCCCTAACCGATATTGCAAAAAGTTTTGGGGGAGATTCAAAAACGACTATTCAAAACTGGATGAGAACTCGAAGCACCGTTGAATTTTTAGGAGTTTGGGAAACGATAAACAACGACGAGTTTAACAGCATCGAATTCGAGGCAATTAAAAATGCCTCGGGAAGTAATGTATTTTCTCTTTCTCCAAAAAAATGGATTGAAAAAGTCAACGCAGTCGGAATCACTTCCAAAGCAGGACGATATGGAGGAGGAACTTCTGCTCACTCTGAAATCGCTTCCGAATTTGCTTCATGGTTAAGTCCATCTTTTAAGTTATATGTTTTCCAAGAATTAAATAGATTAAAAGGAGAGGAAGCTAAAAGAAATAATTTGGAATGGAATGTCCATCGGATTATGTCAAAAGCTAATTTTCATATTCATACTGAAGCGGTCAAAAAACACCTCGTTCCACCTCGAATCAAAAATACCAAAGCCGAAGGCATCGTCTATGCTAATGAAGCTGATATTTTAAATGTAGCATTATTTGGAATGACTGCGAAACAATGGAAGATAGAAAATCCAGCAATGACTGGAAATATGAGAGATATTGCTACGACGGAACAATTACTTGTTTTGTCAAATTTGCAAAGCCTAAATTCCAAATTGATGGAGTGGGGGAGTGATGCCGAACAACGATTGGATATTTTAAATAAAACAGCCATAGACCAAATGGAGATTTTGATGATGAGCGCAACTTTAAAACAATTGCCAAAAGAAAAACAACAATTGAAAGATGGAAAGTAAAATGATAAAACTTTCAAAAGAACAAATCAAAGATATTGCCGAAGAATTAGATATGGGGATGAGCTGTTATGTTCACAAAACTACTGGTGATGCTACGAGCATTCCTGCTCATGTTGATGAAGATGATGATAATTTTGAACCATGGGAAGATGATTTTAAAAAAGTGGAACAAAACCTAGATCAATATATTTTGATTGAGACAATGCATAGTTCCGATTCTTTTAAAATTATGCGAAAATTTTTGGGAAAAGTGGCTGACCCAAAATTAAGAGATAAACTAATGATTGCTATTTCTCAAAATAAACCATTTCGGAGGTTTCGAGATATTTTGGATTATAGTGGAGATGTTTTGCAAGATTGGTATCAATTCAAACAAGAAGAGATGGAAAGATATGTTGAACGACATTTGAGGGATTTTTCCTCTGAAGAAGAGTAAAAAACGCCCCGACTGAATTTCAACCGGGGCAATACTTGGTTAGAATGGTTAGAACAAGGAAGTATAAATCTTCCCATTTAATTAATAGTTCAATAAATCTTCCATCTTAATTTTAACCTTTTCAACTGATGGCAAGTATGCTTTTTCTAACTCACTATTTAAAGGAATAGCAGGCGTGTTTTCAGCTCCCAAAGTCATCACGGGAGCATCTAAATATCTAAAACATTCTTGCTGAATTCGTCCCGCCAAACTTTGGGCAAAAGAACAATTCACAGCTTCTTCAGTTAAAACTAAACATTTGTTATTTTTTTGAACAGAAGAAAATATAGTGGTTTCATCGAGAGGGGATAAAGTTCGTAAATCAATAATTTCAATTTTTCCATCAAAATATTTGGCAGCATTTAAAGCCCAATGCACGCCCATTCCATAAGTGATAATAGAAAGAGAATCTCCATTTTTAACATTAGTTTCAGTAGGTGCTAAAACGATATTAGCTTTTCCAAAAGGTAATACATAATCTTCCGCAGGTTCAATCGTTCGAGCAGCATTCGTGCCTGGTACTTTTGACCAATATAATCCTTTATGTTCAAAAATCACCACAGGATTCGGATCATGATAAGCAGCTTTCATCAAACCTTTCAAGTCTGCACCATTGCTTGGATAAGCGATTTTCACTCCTCGAATATTGGCAATAATTGATTCCACACTTGATGAGTGATAAGGCCCACCACTTCCATAAGCTCCAATCGGAACTCGCAAAATCATGCTAATTGGATATTTTCCATTGGTCAAATAACAGGATCGACTCACTTCCGTAAATAACTGATTGATGCCTGGAAAAATATAATCGGCAAACTGAACTTCCACAATTGGTTTCAATCCAACTGCCGACATTCCAACAGTCGAACCAACTATAAATGCTTCTTGGATTGGTGTATTAAAAACTCGTTCATCGCCAAATTTTTGCGCCAAAGTTGCTGCCTCCCGAAATACTCCACCTAATCTTGCCCCCACATCTTGACCATACAAAAGACATTCTTTATCTGCTCGCATCAATTCTTCCACCGCATGCAAAGCGCAATCTACCATCACTACTTCAGTTCCATTCTCGGGAGATCGAGTTCCCGTTTCTTCTGTAATTGGAGTTGGAGCAAAATCATGGTCATGAAGAGAAGAAGGATCAGGGTCTTCCGCTTGGAGGGCTTTTTCAAAATCTGACTTTACTTTTTTCAAAGTATCCGCTTCAATTTTTTCTATTTGTTTTTTGGAAAAACCATTTTCCAACAATTGATTTTTAATAATAGGGTAGGGGTCTTTTAATTTTGCTTCTTCCAAATCATCTCGATACCATTCCATTCGAACACCCGAAGTATGATGATTGAGCAAAGGCACTTTGGCATGAACCAAAAATGGACGACGCTCTTTTCGGATCGTTTCGATTACTCGATTCAAAGTAACATAGCTTTCCAAAAAATCACTTCCATCAATCGTCACCGCTTCCAAACCTTTAAATCCTGCTGCATATTCAAAAGCATCTTGCGCTCGGATTTCATCTGCACTTGCTGAAATATCCCACTCATTATCTTGCACCAAATATAAGATTGGATATTGCTTCAAAGCTGCCATTTGGAATGCTTCCGCAATCTCACCTTCCGTCACACTTGCATCTCCAAGCGAGCAAACGACGATCGGATTCTTTGTATGTTTTTTATTAATTTTTAGTGCTTCTCGATATTGAATTCCCATGCCGACACCTGTAGCTGGAATCGCTTGCATGCCAGTTGCCGAAGATTGATGAGGTATTTTTGGCTTGTCATCATCCTTCAAACTTGGGTGCGAATAATAACTTCGACCACCTGAAAAAGGATCCTCTTTTTTTGCTAAAAGTTGTAACATCAAATCATACGGACTCATCCCAATCGACAACAACATTGCATCGTCTCGATAATATGGAAAAGCAAAATCTTGTGGCAAAAGTTGCAAACCGCAAGCTATTTGAATGGCTTCGTGACCACGAGAAGTAGCATGAACATATTTGGAAACTAATTTAAAATTGTCTTCATACAACTCTGTCAAATGTTTCGCTAGGCACATTTTTTCAAATGCTTTTGCCAGTACCTTCTTCTGAATTTTTTGCCTAGATTTCATCATATTATTAAAGTTCGTTTGTGCTGCAAAAATAACGAAAATTGGCGAGTTGTTTTTATTTTGAATATAAATAGGGATATTGTTACTAAAATTAAATTTTTTAGTGAAATTGTTATTTGAAGTAGGATTAAAAAATATAGAAAAATGATTTTGTTTTTATCAAAAAAATAAAATTTAAAATAATTATAAAATAACTAAGAATGGTAAAACTCGACGAACTAGATATTAAAATTTTATCCTTCCTTCAGCAAGATTCTCGCATGACGATTCGAGACATGGCGAAGGAATTAAATATTTCCACGACACCTATTTTTAATCGAATAAAAAGGTTGGAAAAAGAAAAGGTAATTGACAGATATGTTGCCATTGTCAATGCAGATCAAGTGGGCAAAATGCTCTTCGCTTTCGTGTTTCTCAACTTAAAAGATCATTCGAAAAAGGCAATTGAAAAAATGGAAAAACAAGTGACGAGTTTCCCCGAAGTGTTGGAATGTCATTATGTGACGGGAGGGGCAGATTTTTTTTTAAAGGTAATAGTCAGAGACATCAAGGAGTATAATTCATTTGTGTCGGAGAAATTATTCTCCGTTCCAAATATTGGAAAGATTGAATCACTATTGAGTTTGTCGATGGCAAAAAGTACGAATGTGATTCCGCTGTAAGTCGGATTTACTCTAAGGCAGACAGGTTCAAAATCCGATTAAAAGCAAATAACAAGAGTCATTACCCCAAAGTCAACATCAAAAATATGAAGTTAAAAATTGGATTTGGAAATCCGACCTACCAAAATGCTCCTCAAAGTATTGAAACTTTGAAGAGCAAATTAAATTGGTTTTGGGAAATATTCGGTCTTGAGAATTTATGAACTTATTACATATGCCCAAGTACTTAAGTGGTAAGTCACCTGACAGTTTAAATAAATTTTTCTATTATCAAGGGGGCGACATCAACCTACTTTAATTCGAGTACATTGAAAGTCAAAATCAACTGATTTCTTCCTTCAATCAAATCCTCACTTTCATAGAATATCCCCCTCCATTCGTCTAACCTTTACCCAACTACATAGGGGCAATTCCTACATTTGACGTCAAGTATATAAGAGTCAAAGTAACTTCAAATCAAATTGACTTATTACCCAAGCAAATAGCTTAAAATTTTTGTTTCAAAATAATATTACTTAAACCTATTTTTTCAAAAAAACATTTCAATGCAACTCAAATCTAAAGTGCTTGGACTTCTAACATTACTCTTTTTATCCAATTTTGTTCTCGCACAAAAAACTGAAAAAGCCATCCTCAGCGGTTACATTAAAGAAGCTTCAAGTGGTGAAACGTTAATCGGTGCTTCGGTTTATGTCTTCGGACTCGAAACTGGAACGACAACTAATGAATACGGATTTTACTCTTTATCTATTCCTTCGGGAAGTTACAAAATCGAATTTTCTTACCTCGGTTTTAATTCTCAAACTAAAACAATTGACCTCCAACAAAATACTAAACTCGATATCGAAATGGGTGAAGATTCTAACGAATTGGTCGAAGTCGTCGTGACTTCCGAAGCCGAAGATCGCAACGTAACCAATACCGAAATGAGTGTCAATAAAGTGAGTATTGCGACCATCGAAAAAATGCCAGCATTGTTGGGTGAAGTCGATGTGATTCGAAGTATTCAATTGTTGCCAGGAGTTTCGACAGTAGGAGAGGGAGCGACTGGATTCAATGTGCGTGGAGGAAGTATTGACCAAAATTTGATCTTACTGGATGAAGCGCCAGTTTATAATTCATCGCATTTGTTTGGTTTCTTTTCAGTTTTTAATCCTGATGCGGTGAAAGATGTGAAGCTGTATAAAGGTGGAATTCCTGCTCGATATGGTGGACGATTGTCTTCGATTTTGGATGTGAGAATGAAGGAGGGAAATATGAAAAAATTTGAAGGATCAGGAGGTATTGGTTTGATTTTTAGCCGACTCGCTATTGAAGGTCCGATTGTCAAGGACAAGGCTTCTTTCATTATCGCTGGTCGTAGATCGTACATTGATATTTTGGCAAAACCAATCATCGAAAAGCAAGTGGGTGGTGATACCAAATTGAATTTTTATGATTTGACTTTAAAAACTAATTATAAAATCAATGATAAAAATCGACTTTTCCTTTCTGCATATTTGGGGCGAGATAATTTTGGTTTTGGAAATGCAGCTGGTTTTAATTGGGGAAACCAGACGGCAACTTTGCGATGGAATCACTTATTTAGTGAAAGCTTGTTTTCCAATTTTACGGCATTTTATAGTAATTATGATTATGAAATTAATTTTGGATTGGATGATGACAACTCTTTTGATTGGGATGCTAAAATCAAAAATTATAGTTTAAAATCTGATTTTTCTTATTTCCTAAATCCTTCCAATTTAATCACATTCGGTGGGCAAGCAGTTGTGTATGAATTTCAACCTGCCAATGCTTTTTCTCTAAATGAAGGTACACTTGTTGATTTTTCTTTGGCCAAAAAATACGCATTAGAAGCAGGACTTTTTATTGAAAATGAACAAAAAATCAATAGTGATATTTCCTTGCAATATGGATTGCGTTGGTCATTTTTTAATTATATGGGAAAAGGTACTTCGTATGAATTTGCGGCTCCCGAAAATCCTGGCGAACGTCGGGAACCACTTTTAGATCAAACTCAAACTTTTGATGCGGGAGAGAGTATTAAAACTTACAATAATTTTGAACCTCGTTTTTCTATAAAATATCAACTCGACAGAACGACCTCAGTTAAGGCAAGTTACAATCGAACGGCTCAATATATTCATTTAGTTTCAAATACAACTGCGGCAACTCCAGTTGATATTTGGACACCAAGTACGAACAATATTAAACCTCAAATGGCGAATCAAGTTGCCTTGGGATTTTTTAAAAACTTCGATGATAATACTTGGGTCACTTCCATGGAAGCATATTACAAAACTTACAAAGACTTGCTCGAATATGTCGATGGAGCGGATCTTTTATTGAATGAATATTTTGAAGGTGATGTGCTACAAGCGAAAGGAAGAGCTTATGGTTTGGAAGTTCAAATTGAAAAAAAGAAAGGTCGTTTTACAGGTTGGACGAGTTACACTTTGGGAAGAACGGAACTGCAAGCAGAGGGAATAAATTTAGGAGATTGGTATCCTTCTCGCTTTGATCAAACGCATAGTTTTAGTACAACTGTTTTTTATGACTTGTCAAAAAGATGGTCGCTATCTGCCAATTTTGTGATGAATTCTGGAACACCTGGAACTTTTGCCACAAGTCGTTATGAGCAGAATGCTTATGTGTATCCTCATACGACAGGTCGAAGAAATAATGCACGCATTCCGATTTATCATAGATTGGATGTTTCGGCAACACTTGCTGGAAAAAAGAAGGAAGGAAAAAAATGGAATGGAGAATGGGTTTTTTCTATATATAATGTGTACAATAAACGAAACCCATTTTCAATTAATTTTGGAGAAAATCGAATCCGAACGCCTGAAGGTGAACCTCGTCAAACGAATGTTTATCGGTTTGCGGTGATAGGAAGTATCATTCCGTCAGTAGCTTATAATTTTAATTTTTAAATAAAAAAAAGATCAATACTTTATTAATGAACTTTGCCTTAATGTATTGAGTTAAAATAAATATCATGAATAAATATTTTTTATTTCTTATAACAATACTTTTACTAAATTCTTGCGAAGATATTATCGATTTGGAATTGGAACAAAATGATGCTCAACTTGTCGTGGATGCATGGCTCAACGACCAATCTGGTCAGCAAGTAATTAAATTGCGTCGAACGATTGGTTACCTCAACAATTCTTTCACTCCCGAAGTCACAGGTGCAACCATAACTGTGGCGGATATTAATGTAGTTGATAGTACGATCAATCAGATTTATGTTTTTGAGGATGATGATAATGATGGTGATTATGTATGGACACCAAGCTTTGCGGGGGAAGTGATGATTCAGGAAGGAAAGGATTATGGACTATTAATTGACTTGGAAGGTGACCAATATTTTTCGCTGTCTAAAGCAAATCGAACTATTCCAATTGATTCGATTGGATATGAATTTAGGCAAGATGAAGTGGGGCAACCTGACGGAATATATGCTCAGATTTATGCGAGAGATGCAGTTGGTGAAGGTGATGTTTATTGGATCAAGACTTTTAAAAATGGTTCGTTTTTGAATAAAGCGCAAGAAATGAATTTAGCTTACGACGGAGCATTTGGGCCAGGATCTAATTCGGATGGAATATTGTTTGTTCCACCGATTCGATTTGGAATAAATAGAGTTCCTGATTCAGGAGATGGCGCAGTTGATGATTTTGATGTGCCTCCATATGCAATAGGAGATAGTATTCGAGTAGAAATTCATTCGGTGACACCAGAAGCATTTTTTCATCTTTTCCAAGCAAGAACTCAAATGTCGCAAGGGGATAATGGGTTATTTGCAACACCAATTAATAATATTCCGACCAATATTTTTTCTCAAAATGAAGATGCTAAGGAAAGTCCAATTGGATTTTTCTGTGTGTCGAAAGTAATGACTGCTGAAAGAGTAGTGGAGTAGTTTTTTTATAAAAACTTAAAAATAGCGGTTGGTGAATTTCACTTAGGAACGGTACAATATGGGCGAGTATGATGAGATTACTTGAGATAATTTGGAAGACTTTAACTTACCATTTCCGATGGCGATTCGACTAATGTTAGATTTAGTTCAAGTCAAGTAAGTGCCTGGACACAATTAATCATACATTTATGACGGTCTATTTTTCGCCTATCCTTCGTTACAAAAATACTCACTACCCTAAGGGGTAGCTCCGTTTTTTGTGCCTTGACTAGACAA
>Ga0079203_1001873_pt1 | contig 14790 bp, 9 predicted proteins | sample PorBlaMBantryBay_FD_68602 | JGI IMG/M metagenome (GOLD analysis project Ga0079203, IMG submission 68602) | Marine algae microbial communities from Bantry Bay - Bantry Bay, Ireland | ecosystem: Host-associated > Algae > Red algae > Blade | place: Bantry Bay, Ireland
CCGATAGATTTATTTAAAGCTTTTTCCTCAACCTTTACATCTTCCGCAAGATTGAATAAATCCAAAATAGATTTATCAGAGTCATAACCGATTGCTCTCAATAAAGTAGTTACTGGGAATTTTTTCTTACGGTCAATGTAAGCATACATTACCGTGTTGATGTCAGTTGCGAATTCCATCCAAGCTCCCTTGAAAGGAATGATTCTAGCTGAATACAACTTAGTTCCATTGGGGTGGAAACTTTGACCAAAGAATACTCCCGGAGAACGGTGTAACTGAGAAACGATTACACGCTCTGCTCCATTAATAACGAATGTCCCTTTGGGCGTCATATATGGAATATTTCCCAAGAACACATCTTGAACGATGGTTTGGAAATCTACGTGCTCCTCATCATTACAAGATAATCGGAGTTTAGCTTTCAATGGAACGCTATAAGTCAAACCTCTTTGTTGACATTCAGGAATGTCATATCGTGGAGGATCAACGAAATAATCCAAGAACTCCAATACGAAAATATTTCTTGCATCCGTAATTGGGAAATTCTCCTGAAACACTCGATATAAACCCTCGTTAGTTCTATTCTCGGGAGTTGTTTGTAATTGAAAAAACTCTCGGAAAGACTTGAGTTGGATTTCAAGTAAATCAGGATATTCAGAGGAAAGTTGGATTTTACCAAAGCTGTGTCGTAAGTATTCTGCTGAATTCTTTAATACTGTACTTAATGCCATTTGTTGTGAGATGTTATTTGGAAACGATAAAACAAAAGTTCCAAGAGCGGAAATTGCTATTTTATTGTTTCATAGTTTTTGCAAATCGTTTTGATTTTGCAATAAAATAAATACTCGATATTCGTAAGGAATTTTGAATGTGACAATTTTGAATTTTGAATAGTTACAATCCCTTCTTGATTGCTTTCTCAAAATAAATATTCATGTCTTCAATATTCCTAAAAATGCTGTCGTTTCTGTCTCTTAATTTTGAATGACAAATTTTGGATTTTGAATAATCTTAAAATTTGAAGTCATTCAAAATTCAAAATTTATCATTCAAAACTTGTATTCAGAATTACTTAACTAGAAGCAACAATAGGCTTAACCGATAAAAATTTATCGGCTAAGCCTCCATGTTGTTTTCTAGTATTTTACTATTAGGTCTCTCTGAATAATCATCGAGGGTATTTGGTCATAAAAGAAAAATTATTTCAATTCAACGCTAGCACCTGCAGCTTCTAAAGCAGTCTTGATAGACTCAGCTTCTTCTTTAGATACTTTCTCCTTGATTGGTCCAGGAGCAGCATCAACTAATCCTTTAGCATCTTTTAATCCAACACCTAATAAATTTTTAACTTCTTTTACTACTTGTAATTTAGTACCACCAGCTGAAGTTAATATTACATCAAATTCAGTTTGAGCAGCTTCTTCACCTCCACCGCCGCCACCAGGGCCAGCAGCTACAGCTACTGCAGCAGCAGCAGGCTCGATACCATAATCATCCTTAAGTATAGTTGCTAAATCACTTACTTCTTTAACAGTAAGGTTTACGAGTTGTTCTGCGAATTCTTTTAAATCTGCCATTTTACAGTTTTTTTTTAATGTTTTGCAATAATTTAATATATGCGAATTACTTGGAAGCCGTTTTAATGAACCTGCCTTTGCAAGCAGGTAGGTAATGAAGAACTTAAGAATAATTTTCTATCGCGTTTTCGAAATTATTTATTCCTCATTAGTAACATTTAATTACTATTCTCCTCTTTGCTCTAATGCTTTCAACAAGCCTGAGATGGTAGAACCACCAGATTTAAGCGCGCTGATAACAGTTTTCGCAGGAGATTGTAATAAGGTGATGATTTCTCCAACCAATTCTTCTTTTGATTTTAAAGCAGCCAAAGCTTTAAGTTGGTCATCACCAAAAAATACATCAGTATCGATGTAAGCAGCCTTTAGTGTAGGCTTTTCGTGTTTTTTTCTAAACTCTTCAATTACTCTTGCAGGAGAGTTTGCAGTTTCTGTGAAAAGAACTGCAGTAGGTCCTTTAAGTGCATCATAAAGAGGTGCGTATCCTTTTTCTTCGGCAGAAGCTTCTAAAGCTTTCTTTGCTAAAGTGTTTTTTACAACTTTCATTTCAATGCCTTTTTCATAAAGCATTCCACGAAGTTCAGATACTTCCTCTACTGTAAGTGTAGAAGAATCAGTTAAGTAAAAGAATGAACTATTACTAAACTTTTCCTTCAATTCCTCAATTTGAGTACCTTTTTCTGTTCTGGTCATGATTGATAAATTTTAATATAGTTCAGTTACTTAAATGATTTTATGTCAATCTTAATTCCAGGGCTCATAGTGCTTACAACCGTTACCGATTTCATATAAGTACCTTTTGCTGTGGAAGGTTTGATTTTGTGAATTAGATTCAACAATTCGTTTGCATTCTCTGCTAATTTTTCAGCAGTAAATGATACTCGTCCTACAGAGTTGTGAACGATTCCGAATTTGTCTGCACGATAAGAGATTTTCCCACCCTTTACATCCGCAACTGCTGCACCTACATTAGGTGTAACTGTTCCTGTTTTAGGGTTAGGCATTAATCCTCTTGGTCCTAAGATTCTACCAATTCGACCGATCTTTGCCATAACATTTGGTGTGGCAACAATCACGTCTACATCAGTCCAACCACCTTGGATTTTTTGGATATACTCATCCAAACCAACGTAGTCAGCACCAGCAGCTTTTGCTTCTTCCTCTTTATCAGGAGTACACAAAACTAGTACTGATTTATTTTTTCCCGTACCGTTCGGTAATTTAACAGTACCTCGAAGTGCTTGGTCTGCTTTACGTGGATCGATTCCTAAACGAATGTGGATATCCACAGAGGCATCAAATTTTGCGGTATTGACTTCTTTAACTAAAGCCATTGCCTCTTGTATTGGGTAGAATTTTTCGCTGTCTACTTTCGCATTAGCGATTTTTCTTTTCTTGGAAACTTTTCCCATGGTCTACATTTTTGAGGTTCAAACGTCTGGATATTTTTATCTCCAAACTCCCTGCGTTAATAATATTGTTATGATTATAATTGAGGATTATTACTAATCCATCATCTTAAATCTCTTGGTTATTCTTCCCAAGGAGGTGTCCCTTTAACATTCAATCCCATACTTCTTGCTGTACCAGCAATCATTTTCATTCCTGATTCTACTTTAAAAGAATTCAAATCTGGAGCTTTTTGCTCCGCAATAACTTTGATTTGATCCCAAGTAACAGAACCAACTTTAGTACGGTTAGATTCAGGAGAACCTTTTTTGATTTTTGCAGCTTCCATCAACTGAACAGCAGCTGGTGGAGTTTTGATAATAAAATCAAAAGATTTATCTGTATAAACCGTGATGACAACTGGTAAAACTTTACCTCTTTGATCTTCAGTCTTAGCATTGAAACGCTTACAAAATTCCATGATATTAACTCCCTTTGCACCTAATGCAGGTCCAACTGGAGGAGCAGGATTTGCAGCACCACCTTTTACTTGAAGCTTGATAAAACCACCTATTTCTTTAGCCATTATTGGTATGTATTTTAAAATTAATTTTGAATGAAGAATTCTGAAAAAAAGGAAGCATTTTGAGAATTAAATGTTTTTCGTTTCTTTTTGCAAAACCTTCGAAATATAAATGGTTAAACTAAGTTTGAATCTGGAAGCATATTCATTCTTAATTTTTCATTCTTAATTCCTTATTGTTGTTTTTCAACTTGGATAAAGTTCAATTCCACTTCTGTTCCTCGACCAAAGATTTTTACAATTACCTTTAGTTTCTTTTTCTCCTCATTAACTTCTTGAATATCACCAACAAATTCATTGAAAGGACCGTCAATGATTTTAACCGTTTCACCTACGATGAATGGTTCGATCATTGCCTCTCCAAGAGTTTGTGATTCATCCACTTTTCCTAACATTCGATTCGCTTCTGACTGCTGCATCGGGATAGGGTTATTTTTTCCTAAAAAATGAATTACATTTGGAACATTGGCAATTGCTTGAATCATCTCTCCAGTAAAATGAGTAGAGTCTGCTTCAACCAATATATATCCAGGTAAAATATTTCTTTCTAAAATTACTTTCTTTCCGTTTCTGATTTTATACACTTTTTCAGATGGAACAAGTATTTGAGTAACATAATCTTCCCATTTACTTCTAGAGATTTCTAACTCAATTCTTTCTTTGATCTTTCTCTCTTTTCCACTAATCACTCGTAAAGAATACCATCTTTTGAAATCGTCAACTTTTGGTTCAGGAACCTCTTCTTCTTCTACTGCTGGGTCTTCTTCTGATGCTGGCTCAGTTTCTCCAGACTCAGCTGGACTCTCCACATTTTCTGCTGCTGTATTGACTTCTAAATTTTCAGTTTCATCCCCATCTTCGCCAAATACATCCTCTTCACTATTATCTTCAAACACATCACCTTCGCCTTCTTCAACTTCACCCTCAGTAGATTCTTCAACTTCACTAGCAACCTCCTCTACCTTCTCAGATACCACTTCACCTGCATCAGCAACGTCTTCTGATACTTCTGAAACCTCCTGAACACTTTGTTCTTTTTGGTTTACATTTTCTTCTGGTGTAGTATTCTCTTCTGACGGATCGTGGTCTTTAGACATGAGGGTAAATTTTTAATTAAACCATTGATTAACAATGACTTGTGAAATTTATTATTTTCAATTAATTAATTCCAGATTCTGGATATATCAATCCTAATAATCCTTGAGCTGCCATATCCATCAAGAAAATAATTAATGACAAAATTAAAGAAGCTATTAAAACTAGTCTAGAATCTTGAAGCAATTTTGGCCAAGTTGGCCAAGTTACTTTATTCAATAATTCATCATAACTTTCTTTAAGGTAAAGTGAAATTCTTTCCATTTTATAATTTTGAATGATTGAATTTTGAATTTTAAACTTCGAATATATTTTGATTGACACATTCAAAATTTAAAATTTAAAATTCAAAATTAATACTTAGCACGGGCAGTAGGACTTGAACCCACAGCCTACGGTTTTGGAGACCGTCGCTCTACCAGTTGAGCTATGCCCGTTTATGCAAAAATTAAGTACCCGAAACGGATACTTAATTCTGCATATTTTTGAGTTTAAAAAACTCTATTGGTACGCTTTTGAATTAAATCAAAAGAGTCGTTAATTACTATTCTATAATTTCAGTAACCTGACCTGCACCTACTGTACGACCACCTTCTCGAATTGCAAATCGAAGACCTTTCTCCATTGCAATTGTGTTGATCAATTTAACTTCTAATGATACATTATCACCAGGCATTACCATCTCAACACCTTCCGCTAAGTTTACATCTCCAGTTACATCAGTAGTTCTGAAGTAAAATTGAGGACGGTATCCGTTGAAAAATGGAGTGTGACGTCCACCTTCATCTTTGGATAAAACATAAACCTCAGCTTTGAAATGTTTGTGTGGTTTAACTGAACCTGGCTTGCAGATTACCATTCCACGTTTGATTGACTCTTTGTCAATACCTCTTAATAAGATACCAGCATTATCTCCAGCTTCTCCTCTTGTTAAGATTTTTCGGAACATCTCAACTCCAGTTACAACTGAAGTTAATGGCTTCTCATCATCAGCCATCATACCAATAATCTCAACAGGGTCAGATGTGTTAATTACTCCACGCTCAATACGTCCTGTCGCTACAGTACCACGACCTGTGATAGAGAATACATCCTCAATAGGCATCAAAAATGGTAAATCAATCAATCTTTCTGGCTCAGCGATTTCTTTATCGACAGCATCCATTAATTCCATGATTTTAGCTTTCGCTCCCTCATCACCTTCGAGTGCTTTTAATGCAGACCCTGCAATAATAGCAGCATTATCACCATCAAAATCATAAGAACTTAACAATTCACGAACTTCCATCTCTACTAATTCTAACATTTCTTCATCATCAACCAAATCAACTTTGTTCATGAAAACTACAAGGTTAGGCACACCTACCTGACGTGCCAAAAGGATATGCTCTCTTGTTTGAGGCATAGGACCATCAGTTGCAGCTACTACGATAATAGCACCATCCATTTGAGCGGCACCCGTTACCATGTTTTTCACATAATCGGCGTGACCTGGACAATCTACGTGTGCATAGTGACGCTTTTCAGTTTCATACTCTACGTGAGCCGTATTAATAGTGATACCTCTCTCTTTTTCCTCAGGAGCTGCATCAATGTTATCATAATCTTGCTTTTTCGCTAAACCTTTTTCAGCTAAAACAAATGTGATAGCTGCTGTTAGGGTTGTTTTACCGTGATCAACGTGACCAATGGTTCCAATATTTAAGTGAGGCTTACTTCTATCAAATGTTTCCTTAGCCATCGTAAAAAAGTTTTTTAAATTATTAATTAATAAGGTTAACTAAATCTTTCTAGGGTAAAAATTTTAAGGAGAGCCGATGAGGGGAATTGAACCCCTGACCCCTTCCTTACCATGGAAGTGCTCTACCCCTGAGCTACATCGGCATTGTTCAATGGATAATAATGAACGCTACGCTGATGAATAATTACTACGAAAGTAAGCAATTATTGTTTTCATTTTTTACCCATTAAATTTGGGTGGATAAATGAATACCACTCCACAGTTTTCTATTTCAAAGAAAAAGAGAGCGGGAGACGAGGCTCGAACCCGCGACCTACAGCTTGGAAGGCTGTCGCTCTACCAACTGAGCTACTCCCGCTTTTTAATGAAGAATTAAGAATGAGTAATTAATAATTTTCTATTCCGGTGAATTGTCGTTTTTTGAAAATTATTATTCAGTATTAATTTTTCATTATTAATTATCAAATAGTGGGGATGGTAGGATTCGAACCTACTCAGTCGTAGACAACAGATTTACAGTCTGCCCCGGCTCTCCAACTCCGGCGCATCCCCCTATAGATAATTACATCCCCAACATGGTGATTGAGCATGATTTCTTTAAAGTATTTCAAAAGAACTTTTGGAGCCGATAGACGGATTCGAACCGCCGACCCGCTGATTACAAATCAGCTGCTCTGGCCAACTGAGCTATATCGGCATTTTTAATAAATAAGTAGAAAGGAAGAATGATAATTTCATCCTTAAATCGTAGCTTATTTATTACTTATATAAGTTCTTATTTTCGATGTCAAAAATCGTTATTTTTAACTGCTATTTCGAAAACGCTTGCAAAGATACATCTTTTCCATAAATAGGCAAATGAATTGAATCTTTTTTGATAGTTTTTTTGATTTTTTATTAAAAAAAAATCAGATATCTCCTCTTCTTGATTCAAAAGGTTTTTTTCTTCAAAATTCTTAACCTATTTTTAGAATTTTCTTGACCTGATTTTAAGTCACTCCTTTTTTTAAATATTGCTAAATTCTTTTTATGTTTATGAACTAATTCACCTTACCTCTATTGCCATTTGAAATCTGATAGCATTTTTTAAAAGCCAATTCCACTTATGTTTTTTTTAAAATAACTAACTATAAAGTGAATATTACATTTTGTTTGTCACAAAATGTTTTTTCAAATAAACACTACATTAATTATGCGCCATATAATTCTTACTATTTTATTTTTTATTATCGTATTTCCAAGTTGCTATAAAGCAACAGATGATAACTACAATTATTATTCTCTCGCAGAACCAGAGATTGAATTACCCAATGTAGAGCCAGATATTACTAATCAAGAGTTTCGACAAGCAATTATCAATACTGAAACTGCACTTTTGATGACGCTAGTCACTATCATTAAAGAAGCTATACTTCAACCAGCTTTGCACGGAGTAGTTGGGAATTATGCTCAAACTAGAGCTTGTCCTACTTCTTCTACTGTTAATAATCCTGGAGATACTTTTGATAAAACCTTAACACTTAATTTCTCTGATACTGCGCCTCCCAACAATACTAGTTGTATAGCCAACAATATTACCTATTCAGGAATTATGGATATAATTTTTGAAGCACCTATTGGTATTCAAGACCCTGATGATATTGATATAGAACTAACTACCATGACTAACTTTGTTGCAAATGGTTATGCTTTTGATCTGAATGGTGTAACTATACAATTAGAACAAACTTCTGGATTGAGTTATTCTTATACCATTGCTGGACCTGGGGGTTCTTCTTTGGATTGTTCTAAGGATAATGATTTAGGTGAAACCATCACTACTTCTATTCCTGCGGAAACGATGGGTTCTTTTACGCTTGATTTTGAACCACCTCCAGGTGGAGATGATGATATTAATAATCCTGAAACTTTCGTGAATAATCCATTTTCTTTTTCTGTTGATGATACAAATATCACTTGTACCAATGCAACTACTGGAGTAACTTCATCTTTTTGTGTAAGTACCGCAGAAAATATCCGAATGGATCCATTTGATATTGACGGATGTGCTTGCCCGATAGATGGCACCTTACAAATCGCTGATAATCGAGCAGTTTGTGATGCGGGAAATCCTTTGAATGGAAGCAATTCTGCACAATTTGATTTTGGAGATGGAACTTGTGATACGGAAGTTACGGAGTTGGAGAAAGTTATTGAATTTATAAGTTATGAGGGAACGATAACTGCAGAAGATGGTCCGGCAGATGGAATGACCTCTACGGATGTCTTAGTTTTTGAAACGGACGGGGCAGTTACTTTAAGTACCAACTCTTTGCAATTGACTGGAACAGGTAGTACCTCTTCTGATTTTGTTTGGGCAGGCCCGAGTCCTGCATCAGGGGGTATGGTTAATAACTTGCAAATATTTAATACTTCCACATCTTCTGAACTTCCATGGATCAATGAATTTCATTATGCGAACGATGGAACAGATATAAATGAATTTGTTGAAATAGCGGGTCCAGCTGGAACAGATTTATCTGATTATACATTGTATTTATATAATGGAAATGGTAATGTAGTTTATAATACTGAAAACTTGTCAGGAATTATTCCTGATCAAAGCAATGGATTTGGTACTTTAGCTTTCCCTATAAGTGGTATCCAAAATGGTCCTGCTGATGGATTCGCTTTAGTGAAAGATGAAAAAATGGTTGACCTAGAATTTTGTGAGTAAGATTTTAGCGTACACAAAAAGATTATGGGCTTTCTCCTATAAATAACAATGCACTTGCATCGAATGATGTAAGTGCATTGTTATTGTCAGGAAGAAGCCCATAATCTTTTATGTTTGTTGACTACACACATGCAGCTTTCCTCTTATTTGTCATTCTGCTTTGTATCGTTTAGCAGGAGATTGTGTTTAATATATTCTATACCCAAAAACGACTGCCATATATTGATACCTTGTATTTTTTGGTTTCCCTTTAAGAAGTTCTGGATTTGCATTTAATCTAAATTCTGCATTATATTTTCCAAGATGATTAAATCCTAATCCAAAACCTAAACTAGGTCGTGTTATATATTCATAAATATGTAAGTTATCGCTTAAAAATAATTTTGAACGATTAGAATAATTAAAAATAAAAGAAGTATTGATAAATACTTTCGATTTTTGATTGAGGTAGAAATAATGTCGAATACCTACTGGAATTTCGATGTTGTGAAAAACCATTTTGGCATCAAGAGAAACGACTGATCCAGAAATTACATTTTCTTCTTTTAAATATTTATAAGTAGGCTCAACAAAAAATGCCCATTTATTTTTATGAAAAGGAAGAATATACTCTCCTTCTATACCTATACTACCTCCAATAACATTTTCAAAACTCACATCTCTAGAAGATCCAAAACCTTCTAATGCAACTGTGGAGAGATGCACTCCTAGTTTGGCATTGATTCTAAAAGATTTTGTTTTCGAATCTTTTTTAAAAGAAACCGATTCTGAATTATTACAGACATTAAAGTTTTTAAAAATATTAGCTAATTCTTTTTCACTATATCTTGCTTTCGATATTTTTTTATCCGAATCGTTTTTACACTTTAAATTAAGGGTCAACTGTTGCCTGAACTGATTGTTTTTTTTGACCTGATTCTCGTAGGTTTTATAACTTTTGAAGATCAATTGTTTCACCTTAGATTTGTCAACATTAAAAAAATACCTTCTTAGATCTTGGTCGATATACTGATACAAGGTTGCTTTTCCTTCCACAATGACTTTTAAAAAAAGAAGTTCTTCTTTAAAAATGGGTTGGACTTTCGTACTCATATCTATCATTTCTTCACTTGATCGATCTAAGTTCACAAGATGTCGTACATACTTTGATATGTTATTTATCCCAAACTCCTTTACGGATTGAATTTCAAGGGTTTCGACTGATGAGTTTTCTGAAAGCTTATATTTAAATTGGGTAGGGTTATTTTTCCAATCTAAATTTTTTATCCAACAATTAATTTGCTGATCTTCTTCATCGATGAAATATCCTTTTTCAAAAGTGATTTGCCCTGATGTTATTAAACTGAAAAATAAGAGAAGAAACGTTATTGTTTTTTTCATTTTTGTTGATTTTATTTATTTAAGTATTCAATAAAATGAAAAAGTAATTAAATTTTTTTTGAAAAAAAAATCTCCAAACATTGAATAACAAAGTTTGGAGATTTTACTAGAAAATTTTTATTTACTTACTTCCTCAACGCCACATCTCCTTCATAGAATCCAATATATCCATCTATAAATTCAATCTCCACCCAATACACAAATACTTGTGGATTCATTGGCTTCCCTTTGAATGTTCCATCCCAACCATATTGTGGTTCCATTGGAGGGAATCCTTCTGTTCTATGAACCACTTCTCCCCAACGATCATAAACTAAGAAACTTTTTATTTCTTTAATTTGACTTACGTCTCCAGCAAAAACCATAAAGACATCATTGACATTATCTCCATTAGGAGTGAACACATTAGGAATGTAAATCGCTCTTGATTTATCTACTTCAACTCTAATTTTAGCAGAAGTTTTACATCCATAAATATTGGTAATGGTCACTTCATAAGTAATGCTTTCAAACAATTGCTCTACTATTGGATTAGGACAATCCGTACAGGAAAGATTTAATTCTGGATACCATCTAATATTTGCAATTTCTGTAGCTGGAATATTGGTTAAAGTTTCGATTTGATAATCTTCGCCTAACTCAATCGTCACCTCAGGTTCTAACTCAATCGTAACGGGATCCAATTCTGGAATTGAAAAATCAATAGAAGTTTCACATCCTTCAGAGTCTTGTGCATATAATGTGTAATCTCCTGCTTCAGTTGTAAAAATAGAACCACTATAAAAATTCTCTCCATCAATAGAATATAAATAAGGGCCCGTACCACCATCTACTGATTGAATAATAATACTTCCTGATTCACCTTCACATTCTGGTAATACCAAATCGTAATTAATACTTGATGGTGCATCTCCATCTTGAATTACATCTACAATATCTGTAGCAGTACATCCATTTTCCGTATCAGTAACGACGATGGAATAACTACCTGCTGCATCCACAGAAGTACTTAAAGCATTAGTTGAACCGATGATATTTCCATTAGGCGTTGTCCACGTATATGTAATGTTATTTCCAGTAGAAGAACCAGAACCATTTAATGAAACTTCTATAGTTTGACAATCCAATTCATTCGCAGTTCCCGCTTCAGCAATTGGAGGTATTGTATTTTCCAAAACTGTTATAATCTCGCTGTCTTCACAATTGCTGGTCAAATCAATAATAGTCAATTCATAAGTTCCACTTTGATCCACAAGTGGATTCAAAGTAGTGCCACCTGATATGATATTTCCATCAACAGTAGTCCATTGATAGGTGTAATCATTTCCTTGAGAAGAGCCACTTGCATCTAAACTTGTTTCTGTAATATCACAAGTTAAAACAAGCGGATTTTCAATATCTATTTGTGGTACGGAAAGGTCTTGCAAAATGGTAATAGACTCTACAGCTGTACATCCGTTAGTTAAATTTGTAACAGTCAAAATATAATCGCCATCATCATCAACTTCGGGGTTTGGTGTATTTTGTCCTGATAAAATATTACCATTTGAAGTCGTCCAATCGTAAGAAACATTTCCGATAGGTTGCGAACCTGATCCATCAATGATTGTACTTGAATTAACACAATCCAAAGTTTGATTACTGGTTTGATCAATTAAAGCAACGGGTGGTGTAACATCTTCTGTAACCGATATTGTTACCGCATTGCTACAACCGTTATCTCCATTATTCACGAGTAAAGTATAATCTCCAATTTGTCCAACAGTTGGATTCAAAGTCGTTTCACCAGAAATGATAGTTCCATTCGTTGTTGTCCATTGATAAGTAACATCCGTTCCAGTTGTAGAACCATTTCCATTTAATGTAATGGATGTTTCGGTACAAGTTAAAACTCCATTGGCAATGGCAATTGCATCAGGTAAATCTTCATCTGAATTAACATCAACAAAATCATTAGCCGTACAACCATTGATGGTATTCGTTACAATCAATTCATAAGTTCCTGTACCGCCAATAGTTGGATTAAGTGTTGTTCCTTCTGAAACAATACTTCCGTTTTGAGTCATCCATTCGTAAGTGAAATTATTACCATTACTAGAACTACTTCCATCTAGTTGAGTTTCTGTCACACCACAGTTTAGTAATCCTTCTCCGCCTGCTTCTGCATTTGGTGGGGTTACATTTTCTTCAACAATCACTTCTGTTTCTGCACTACAATTATTAGTAGTATTGGTTACTAATAAAATGTAAGTACCAGACTCATTAATTGTAGGATTAACTGTATTTTCTCCCATCGAAATATTTCCATCCGCAGTTGTCCAGAGATATTCAAAATCAGAACCTGTGCTTGAATTACCACCATCTAAATCCAAAGATAAAGTGGTACAAGTTAAGTCCGAAGCATCAGCAACAGCAGCCGTTGGTAAATCTACACTTTGGGTAATGGTAACCATTTCAGTAGCCGTACAACCATTCGCCAAATCAGTTACTAAAAGTTCGTAATCTCCTGGCATATCTACATCTGGATTTAATGTGTTTTCTCCAGAAACTATATTTCCATCAGTAGTAGTCCATTGATAAATAATTCCTGTTCCTGCACTTGAATTAGCACCATCTAATGTTGCAAAAGCTTGAGTACAATTTAATTCATCAGTCATCCCTGCATCTGCTGTAGGTGCTTGAAAATTAGAAGTAATAATTACATCATCGACAGACATACAACCTGTTGCAGTATTGGTAATCATCAACTCATAAGTTCCTTCCATATCTATCATAGGAGCAAGAGAATTTTCTCCTGAAACAATATTTCCATCTGCGGAAGTCCAACTATAAATTAATGTTGTACTTGTATCTTGAGTAGTTCCTACAATGGTTAAAGTTTCATTATTACAATTCAGTTCCATTGTACTCCCTGCTTCTACCGTAGGAGCATTGTTATTTTCCAAAATAGTAACCGAAGAAATCGCTGTACATCCATTAACTGAATTCGTTAATGTCAATTGATAAACTCCTGGTGCATCTATAGATGGTGTAAGTGTATTTTCTCCAGAAACAATATTTCCATCTGTAGTTGTCCATTCAAATGTTACATCCGCTCCTGTGCTTGAAGCAGTACCGTCTAAGGTTCCATCAAATACTTGACAAGTAATTTCAAATCCTTCTCCAGCATCTGCTGTTGGTAAACTGCTGTCCTGAGTGATGTCAACTTCGTCAGAAGCAGTACATCCATTAGCTATAGAAGTAACAATGAGTTCATAAGTTCCTGTTGCATTAACTTCTGGATTAAGGGTCGTTCCACCAGATACAATATTTCCATTTTGAGTTACCCATTCGTAAGTGTAATCGTTCCCTGTACTCGTACCTGTTCCACTTAATGATACACTACTATTGGTACAACTTAAAAACTGTGAATCTCCCGCCTCAACTATTGGCGGAGTGAGATCTGATGAAATGTTAACTAAGGAGATTGCAGTACATCCATTTGTATTGTTAGTTACCACTAATTGATATTCACCGGGAGTATCAATTTCAGGATTAAGCGTGTTTTCTCCTAAGATAATATTTCCATCTTGGGTTGTCCATTCATAACTAAATTCAATCCCTGTCGATGACATATTTCCATCTAAAACTAGATTTGTAATATTGCAATTCAATAAATCATCGTTACCTGCTTCTGCGGTCGGAACATTGCTGTCTTGTGCGACATTTACACTATCAATTGCTACACAACCATTTAAGGTATTGGTTACTTGTAAAATATAATCACCAGCAGAGTTAACTTCAGGAGTAAGTGTATTTTCTCCTGAAACAATACTTCCATTTGTTGTCGTCCATTCATAAATAAAATCACCTCCAAAGCTACTTCCGTTTCCATTTAATTGAAGGGACGATACAGAACAACTTAAAGTTTGAGCAATTCCAGGATTAACATTTGGTGCTGTAAAATCTTCTCCAACAATTACTTCATCTATTGAAGTACATCCTGTACTGATATTGGTCACCACTAATTGATAAGTACCTGATGTACTTACCGTTGGTGAAATTTCATTGGAAACAAAAGTATTATTTTGAGTCCACTCGTAACTAAATCCAGCTCCAGTATCAGAACCACTTCCATCTAATGTAATTTCATTGTTATTACAATTCACCTCCATTGCTGCTCCTGCTTCAGAAACAGGTGCTTCTTCATTAATTGGAACTTCAATCATTACTGTGGACATACAACCATTACTAGTATTTGTCATTTCCAAAACATACTCCCCTGCTTCACTTACAGTAGGATTTAAAGTCGTTTCTCCCGATACAATAT
>Ga0079203_1001874_pt1 | contig 14774 bp, 3 predicted proteins | sample PorBlaMBantryBay_FD_68602 | JGI IMG/M metagenome (GOLD analysis project Ga0079203, IMG submission 68602) | Marine algae microbial communities from Bantry Bay - Bantry Bay, Ireland | ecosystem: Host-associated > Algae > Red algae > Blade | place: Bantry Bay, Ireland
ATTGCGGTAAGCAATCAGACCGTACCTTTGATAAACTGCGATGAGCCGGCAACAGTTTGTGTACCCGTAAATGTCAATGATGCACGACAATTCTTAATCACTGATAATGGAACTCCTTATGGTGGATTTTTAACCGCTTGCGGAGCAGATACGATGATTACTTATCAAACAACCGATATTCCAGGAGGAGGACAATCCGGTCCTTATAATATGGAAAATTGGACGGTCAACGATATTACCTTTACTGGCGAATTCGCTGATATTAATGCACTGGTAGACTCGCTTAATCAATGGGATGCCGGCAGCAACTGGAGTCACGATCCTGCTACCGAGACCTTATCCGGTGCCATACTAGGAAATATATACAGCTCCATGAGCGTTCGACAATTATTGACTAACAACCTAACTGTTTTACCAGTAGTTGAATTAATGGTTGGTGGTGGTACCAATATCGATCTTTCAGCAGGAATTCATGATATGGTATTCGAACGACCAGATGGTTGCACAGATACTGTAACGGTACTGGTAGATTGTTTGCTTCCTGATACCATCATTGTTGATCTCGTGATTGGTCTGAGAGATACGATTTGTCTTGAGACAAATGACTTGGCTGGAAATATCATTGATATCGACAATGTTTGTCCTGATGCTTCCGGTACTTTTACAGCGATCAACTTTTTAGATACGCTCACTTGTTTTGAAGTGACCGGATTAGAGGTAGGAATGGATACCGCATGTATTGTACTGTGTGACGACCTCGGAGTATGTGATACAACTACTTTCGTATTCAATACCACGTCCGATCTAATTGCGCCACCTAACGCCAATCCTGATACGGCTAACACAATCATTAATGCTTCTGTTGAAATTGAAATATTAATAAATGACAATGATAATAGTCAAATGATCGATACGATAATAATTATAAATGGACCGGATAATGGAACGGCTATATTGAGTCCGGAAACAGGGACGATAACATATATTCCTAATCTTGATTATTGCAATGATGATATGCCTGATACACTTAGTTATGCACTTTGTAATGCCGCAGGTTGCGATACCACAACGGTAAGTGTTTTTGTGAGCTGTGATACTTTACAGGAAGTTATTATTCATAATGGGTTTTCACCCAACAACGATGGCGTAAATGATGTATTTATGATTCGTGGACTACGATTTATTCCAAATAATACATTATGTGTCTTCAATCGATGGGGTAATCAGGTCTACCGTAAAGATAGTTATGGCCACAATGAAAACGGACAATATGACGAGAATACCCTGTGGGATGGTACATGGACAGAACAGAACCTACCCGATGGAACCTACTTCTATTTATTAGATGATGGAGAAGGAAAACGATATTCAGGGTATGTACAGATACAACGTTAATACTTAGACAAGATTTTAAGACTTATACATACTATGAGTGCTACGCCGGGATAATCTTCGGGTTGATTCCGGCAGTAGTTTTTTTTGTGAATTTTTAAACAGGTAGCCACCGTAAGGTAGTTACCTGTTTTTTTTTATCAAAATCGAATTACTACACCTAATCCCTCTCTAGAAGGCTCAATCTGATATTTAAATCCCGTTCGATCAAAACTGCGATTATACGACAAAATCGCATTGCGCCGATGCGTCATCGACCGGATAGCAAGTACGAGCGCAGATATGGCAGTAGCTGCAAATCCAATAGTGGGAACCGTAATGCTTTCGTTTTTTTCCGAATTTCTAATCATCCAAACGCCAAAGCCAACCTCTGCACCCAATAATCCAAGACCGATTCCCTGATTGAGATTTGCTTTCTTCCAAAGTAACCGAGAAGCGTCAACATCACTCATCAACTGTGTAGCATACTTCCGATCAATCTTTTTATCGTCTTGATAAAATTCATAGCCAAACAATCCCGTAAACATAGTGAGTTCCTGGCCAGAAAGAGAAGTAGTAAAAATGTTTATAATAAAGAATAAAGAGACAATACGTAACAGCATGAGGGTAGATTTTATAGGTTATAAAATATTTTGAAATAGTACTATTCTTAATGGCAAATAATATTATTTCAAAAACGAGAAAACAAGTGATGAATTTTTATCTTAATTTTTTTAACATTTTTCCTGCCTGATTTAACTAATAGTTTTCCAAATAATTTTTAGCTTTGTTTTTTATAAAAATAGACCATGAAACAAAAACTAAAAACTGCCCTCGCCTTTACCAAAAACGTTTTTACCACCGGCGCCTTGTCAGAAACAAGCCGTAAGGTAGAACTCGAAATTTGTCACCATTTACCGACGGATAAAGACATCACTGTAGTAGAATTTGGTATGGGACATGGAAATCTGACCCGCGAAATTTTAAATACCATCTCTTCAGGATCTAAGCTATTTACCTTTGAAGTCAATAAAGAATTTTGTGACCATGTACACAAAACACTCCCAGACCCACGTCTTACCATCATCAACGACGGCGCCGAAAACCTCACAACACACGTATCAGAAAAAATACAAGGGGTAATCGCTTCTATCCCATTTTCCTTCTTCTCGGAAGAAAAAGGACTCGAAATCATCCAAAACGCTTATGACCAGCTAGAAATAAACTGCTTTTATAGCCAAGTTTTATACACAAAATTTAACTTCAAGAAGTTTCAAACCATATTTGATGCCTCTGAACTAAAGAAATTATCAAACTTCCCTCCCGAATATATCTATCATTGTCAAAAACTTGCTCAATAAACCTACCTTCCCTTGGCTATTTGTTTCACGAATGCTTAACTTTGTATAGTTAAATTCGCCCTCAAAAACCTTATTTGCGTTTTAACAGATTGATTATCAATCATTTAAACTTATTCCCATGACATACCGAATAGCGTGGCTAACCCTGCTTTTCCTGCCCCTATTTTTACCCCTATCTGCACAAATTATCTTCGTTACCGAAAACGGTACAGGCAATGGTAGTTCCTGGAGCCAGGCTACAGATAACTTATATGATGCTATCGAAAATGCCTCGACAGGTGATCAAATCTGGGTAGCCGCCGGAACTTATCGGCCTGTCTCTTGTAATAATTGTCAGCAGGAAGATCGTATTCGACGGTTTGCAGTCCCCAACGGAGTAGCTGTTTATGGTGGTTTTATAGGCAATGAAACCGAATTACAGCAACGCGACTGGCAAAATAACGAAACCATCCTCAGTGGAGATATTGATGAGGACAATTCTTCAGAGGACAATTCTTACACGATCGTCTATTTTGAAAACGTCGATGGCACCACTATTTTAGATGGATTTACAATCCGTGACGGAATGGCAGACGATGATACGTCTGGGGCTGAAAGTCCTGGGCGAAGTGGCGCTGGTGTTTTTAATTTTGGTTCTGTTTCTTCTAGCCCATTAATCCAGCATTGTCGTTTTATAGACCATTTTTCAGATGCGCATGGTGCAGCGATTTTTAACAATGGCCGTAATGGCGGTCAGGCCAATTCAACCATCAAAGATTGCTCATTCACAGGTAATCACGCAGTACGTAGTGGAGGGGCTATTTTTAATGATAGTGGCGACGATATGGGAGAATCCAGCCCGCTAATTGCCAATTGTTACTTTGAAGACAACAGCTCTATTTTTGGTGGAGCAATGTATAACAGTGGCTTCGGTGGCGTTGCAGCGCCCATAATTATAGGGTGTACATTTATTGACAATAATGCGTCAAGTATTGCCGGAGGATGTTATAATTTTGCTAAAGATGATGGGTTAGTACAGCCTACTTTTATAAATTGTGTGTTTGCTGAAAATTTTGGAAAATCCTGCGGAGGAATTTATAGTTTATCTAACGGAGGTTCGGCAAAACCTAATATTATAAATTGTGTCTTTTATAAAAATGAAGCCAACACAGGTGGGGCAGTTTATTGTAATGAATCCGATGGAGGAGATACGGAAGTATTTATTTATAACACTATATTTTTAGAAAACACTGCCAATCATAACCCGATTTTTCACATGAGTGGAGACGGTACGCCAACCATGAATCTTTATAACTCCATGTTGCATGCTTCTGATTGTGAATCCATTGCTCAATTAGATGAAACAGACTCGCTCTTTTGTGGTGGTGGCCTTATTTATAATCAGGATCCACTATTTGTAGATGCTCCGAACTACGATTTTCATCTTACGCCAAACTCTCCTGCAATTGATGCTGGAGATAACCAAATCCTAATGGATTTTCAGATTACAGTTGATTTAGACAGCTTGTCACGGATCCACAATGCAACCGTCGATATGGGCCCTTTGGAAGAAAATACGATTGGTTATATACCTACGACTATTGTCATGCAGCCTATTTCGCAATCCAATTGTCAATATGAAGATATTGTTTTGTCTGTAGAAACAGAGGGAACGCAACCTGCTAGTTATCAGTGGTTTAAAGATGGACAAGCTATTTCTGGTGCAGATCAGGATCAGCTAGATTTTCAAGATTTAGAATTGTCAGATCAAGGAAACTACTACGTAGAAATGCTCACCATTATTGGAGATCAACTCATTAGCGAAACAGCGACCATTGAAGTTACAGAAATACAAAATCCATCAATAGAAATAACAAGTACAGAGGAAGAAATTTGCGCGGGAACTTCGGTAACCTTCTCCGTCGTAGGTATCGAAAACCAGGGAAGTAATCCTAACTTTCAATGGCAACGAAACGGAGACGAAGTAGGTACTAACCAACCGATCTATACCACTCAATCACTTATGGACGGAGACGAAGTACGCTGTATATTGGTTTCTTCTGAAGATTGTCTGGAAGAAAATACTACTTTTTCTAACGAAATATTTATGGCTGTTTCACCAACGATAACACCCACCATTGAAATAACTCCAGATGACACTGAAGTTTGTGAAGGTACGCCCGTTATTTTTACAGCCCAAATCACTGACGGGGGAGCAAACCCTCAAATTAACTGGCTCAGAAATGGAGTAGTGATTGACCAAAATATGCTTTCAATAACCATCAATGATATAGAATCAAGTGATATTATTAGAGCCAGAATTATTTCTTCTGCTGATTGTGCAATCACACAACCTGTTTTTTCTGAAAATATTTCAATTACTGTAAATGAAGAGTTGGAGGTTTCTGTGCAAATCAGTTCTGATTCTAACTTTATTTGCGAAGGGGAAACCGTTACGCTGACAGCTGCAGCAGAAAATGTAGGAGAGACGGCAATTTACCAATGGTTAGTTAATAATATAGAAACGGGAAATGATAATCCAGTCTTTACGACTGATATTCTTACAGACGATGTAATAATTGCTTGCCGGGTTACTGCTGAGGAAGATTGTCGCTCAAATAGTGTTGTTGTTTCTAACAACATATCAATAAATGTTATGGATAATGTTACCCCATCCATTTTGATCGCTAGTGATATGGAGGAAATTTGTGGAAATGAAATGGTCACCTTTTCTGCTGAAATTACAAATGGAGGGACTAATCCTATGATTCAATGGTTGCTCAATGACTTTGAAACAGGAACGGGTGAAGCGACACTGACTTTAGATAATTTAATGTCTGATGATGTAATTACTGCTCAAGTAATTTCTTCTGCTACTTGTGCGACGACTGACCCCATACTTTCCAATGAAGTGTCTATCAGTATAACAGAACTGCAAGAATTGACAATAAATATAAGTGCAAATCAAATGAGTGCCTGTGCAGGTGAAGCAGTTACTTTTACCGCTGTGGCGGAAAATGAGGGAAACACCGCCACGTATCAATGGATGATTAACAGTCAACCAGTAGGTCCCAACGCTGCGACCTTTGTTATTAATAATTTAGAAAATGAAGATCAGGTCAGTGTTCAAATCACCTCTTCCGAAGATTGTCTATCCAATAATTCAGCGGTTACTGATCCAATAACGATTAATATTATAGATAACGTAACGCCATCCATTGCGATAACGAGTGATGCTACGGAAATTTGTCAAGGCGAAGCGGTGACTTTTTCTATTGAAATTGCGGATGGTGGTACCGATCCAATGATTCAATGGTATCTCAATAGTGTTGAAATAGGAACAAATGAAACAACCTTAATATTGAGTAACCTAAATTCAGCCGATCTTATTACTGCTCAAGTAATTTCTACTGCTACCTGCGCTACATCTGAATCTATCGCCTCTAATGAGTTGTCTATTACTGTATTAGAGATAGAAGAACTAACAATAAATATAAGTGCAGATCAAATGAGTGCCTGTGCAGGTGATCCAGTTACTTTTACCGCTGTGGCGGAAAATGAGGGGAATACTGCCACGTATCAATGGATGATTAATAATCAACCGACAGGTCCTAACGCTGCTATATTCGTCACGAGTAACCTGGAAAATGGAGACCAAATAGTCTGTCAAATTACTTCCACTAAAAATTGTTTGTCGAATAATTCCGCTACGACAGATCCGATAGCCATAAATATTATGAGCACAGTGACACCTTCTATTACCATTATAAGCGATGAAGAAGAGATTTGTGGAAATGAAATGGTCACTTTTACTGCTGAAATCATCAACGGTGGTACTAATCCGACTATACAATGGTTTATCAATGATATTGAAACAGGAACAAACGAAGCAAGCCTTACAATGAGCGACTTAACCTCAGAGGATGTAGTAACCGCCCATATAATTTCTTCCCTTTCTTGTGGCATTGCGGAACCTATACTTTCTAGTGGATTATCTATCAACGTATTAGAATTGAAACAATTGACGGTAAGTATAAGTGCCGACCAGCCCAGTGCTTGCGCGGGTGATCCAGTTACTTTTACCGCTATGACGGAGAATGAAGGAGACAATCCAGTGTATCAATGGCGGGTCAATGGGGTAGGGGTAACCAACAATAACCCGATTTATACCACCAGCAACTTGGAAGTAGATGCTAGTATTACTTGTACTGTTATCAGTGACGTAGCGTGTTTGGAAAATGAATTGGTAACATCAACAGCGTTTGCTATGAATATTGACCCTGTACTTAACCCAGCTATTAGTATTGACTTGACTCAGGACACTATCTGTATAGGCGATACACTTAATTTTTCAGCTGATATTGTAGATCAGGGAGTGAATCCAGCAATCATCTGGATGGTAAATGGTATGGAAACAGGTAATACTGGAGAATTTTATACGGTACACGACCTACAATCAAATGATCAAGTTACAGCAATGCTTTCAGTGTCAGATGAATGTGTTACTGAACCTACGGTAGTTGCTACTGAAATTCTGATTGATTTTTCAGATTGCCAAATGGTAGGGACAAATACTACTGTTGAGGATAAGGAAAGCTTGCAGGTTTATCCTAACCCCGCAAGTGATTATTTTAATATTGAATTTACTAATTATGCTGGCCCAACAGATATTTCAATATATAATATGTACGGAAGACTAGTATTTGACCATGAAGTCCACGCAACTCAATCTGCTTTTACACTCACCATCGACAGTCAGGACTTTAGTAGTGGAAATTATATTATTTATTTACATAATAAGAAAAAATATAGTGTCTCTCGAATCCTTGTCAACTAAAATCGCCTTCTACTCTTGGAAGCCAAAGGAGTCAAGTGATTTTGACACAAAAACACTGTCACACTTTAATCCTTTCTTTACCAAAAAAGAGTAACTTATTTGAAACTTAATTAAAAACCATTCCATTTTTGGGATGGTTTTTTTTGTATTGAAGGAAAAACATAAATTCATCTTACATATATTTAATATATTGAATGTTTAGGCATAACTATTGCATCTCAATCAATAGGTAAAACCGACTAGTTAGTCCTTTGGGGCAGATAAAAATTGAGAAAACGGATAAACTTCTCAAGTTCTTCAGTCATCTGTATACCCCCCTAAAGATAATACTGCGGACCTTTTTTTTATTAATTGATCGGGAATATATGTATAAAAAGATCTACTTTTTAACGGTATTAATCATTTCGTTGGCATTGTTATATCCTACTCGGATGAACAGTGAAAGCAATTTAGACCCTAATGGGGTACCCAGTGAAATGATGACAGTAACCTACACCAGCACGGACGTGGGCGAAAGAATTGACGGAAATCCTTCTCCGCACACTTCTATTATTAATGTTCCAACCAACACCTGCGTAACGGATGTTAACATTCTCAACCTAAGAGTGGACCACTCTTGGGTGGATGATTTGGATATTAGACTACGTAGCCCTGAAGGTACCGTGGTATCATTGATGAGTAGACCCTGCGGTAGCCAGAATAACGTAAGAATTGGTTTTGACGATGAGTCTTTTCGACTTCCTAACACCTGGCCTTGTCCTCCTACAAATAATTTATCTTACCAACCGCTTGGAATACTTGCGGCCTTTGACGGTCAGAATGCAGCAGGACAGTGGGTACTTGAAATTTATGATTTTTATCCCGCCGAAGATGATGGTCGACTTCAGGGCTGGCAATTACAAATAACTACCGGACCTTGTGCTTTACCAGAAATTTGTGGAAATGGAATTGATGATGATAATGATGGTGCTACCGACTGTGAAGACAATGCCTGTGATTGTAACATCCTTTGTGTCTCTGCGGAGGATTGTGAAGACGGAATTGATAACGATTGTGATGGATTGATTGATGGATACGATGGCGATTGTGAATGTGATGATACCAATTTACTAGAACTTTGTGAGCCAGAGTGTGAATACGTACCACCAGAAATTCCTAACTTTGACATCGAAGAAGAATGGGCCGGAACAGATCGAATTAACACGATTGTTCCTTTCGTAGTTGGTGAAATGGATGGTGACCGAGCTGCTTCCGAAATTTTAGCTATCCGGGATGTAGGAGGATTTGTCAACGGAGTAAATAACATGTTTTACATTCTTGATGGAGATGATGGCTCGCTAAAATACCAACCTAACACGTTACCTGTTTCTCCTACTACTAAAGGTTTTTCCATGGCAGATGCCGATGGGGATGGTCTTACAGAATTCTTTTTCGTGGTTGCTGAAAATGCTGGTGCCCTACGTCGTAGAGTAGCTTGTTATGAATTTAATCCTGGTGGTGCTAACCCTAATGGATCAGGAACTGGAACATTCTCTCTAAAGTGGGTGTCTAATGCACCTGTAACGGGTGGACTACCTGCTAACCGCCAGAACTATGCAGAAGATTTCTCAGTTGCTATTGCTGATTTTAATTATGATGGAAATCCTGAAGTATATGTGGCCAATCAAGTCTTTAATGCCCTTAACGGACAATTAATCGCTAGCGGTGGAGCCAATTCTATCGGAAACTACTTTTATAATTATTACGGAATCAATCATGCCCATAAACCAGCTTACCCAGTAGCAGTAGATGTACTGGATGGTGGCGATTGCAACGATTGTGGTGGATTGGAATTAGTAGCTGGTAATCAGGTCTATGCCGTAAACATTCCAGGTGGTTCTATGACGGTAGTACGTCAGGCACCAAACAATCTGCCGGATGGTTCTACTTCTATTGCTGACTATGATTTGGATGGTGATTTAGATGGGATTATCACATATACTACCCAGCAAGGTTCATACATGTACATCTGGGATTTACAAACCAACACACAGATTGGAAATACGCACACTGTTACCGCAGCTGGATTATTCAATACCTTCGTTAGAGCAGTTAGTAATGCTACCGTCTCTGATTTCGATGGAGACAATCGTCCCGAAATTGGAGTTTGTGGAAATGGTGTATTTCAAGTGGTCGATGACCATACAAATAACATTGCTGGTACAGGTGGCGTACTATGGAGTATTACTACCACAGACCGCTCTGGTCTTACCGGAGCGACCTCCTTTGATTTTAATGGAGATGGAATTAATGAGGTTGTTTATCGCGATGAAACGAACTTAAGAATTATCTCCGGACCTTCCGGAGTCAACCTAGCAACCTTTCCATGTGGTTCCGCCACTGGTGCAGAATATGCAATCGTTGTAGATAGTGATAATGATAACGAATCTGAAGTGGTTTGCTCTTGTGGAGAAAGTAGCTACGCTTTTGATGGGGTAATGACCTCCTTTCACGCACAAGATTTTCCGTGGGTACCAACCCGAAATATATGGAACCAATACCCATACTTCATTGTCAATATTAACAATGATATGACAGTTCCTATCCAACAGCAAAAACATCATTTAGTTGGAACTCCACCACTCGGAGAAACAGGTAGATTAAATATTTTCCTCAAACAAGTCGGTCCCTTTACAAATGATGGTGATCCTGTTTTCCCAGCTGCTAATATTACAACAGATATCATTAGTCTGGATCGAGATGTATGTAGCGAGGATCTTTCTCAAGTCACAATAACGGTCGAGCTGACTAATGAGGGAGATCTTACTTTTCCGCCTCGTACGCCAGTAGCAGTATATAATGGAAATCCTGAGGTATCTGCTACATTGATAGATACCTTCCATACAGATCAGGCAATTATTCCTGGCGGATCTATATCACAGACGGTGACATTGGACTTTACTGGCGTTACTCCTCCTGCGACTATTTACATCATTGGAAATGATGATGGTTCTCTTACGCCTCCTTTTAGTATCGAAAATGATTTTCCAACAACTTCTGTAGGAGAATGTGATTTTGAAAATAATATAGACTCTATACCACTTCCTGCTTGTGAGGACATGGAACCTACTTTTACAAATGTTCCAGTCATACCTCCTGTAAGTTGCACCGATACACCACCCGTTGTCGAGCCTACTGTGACAGATAATTGTCCAGGAGAAATAACACTTGATTTTCGCGATAACGAAGTGCCAGGTGATTGTGATAGTGAAAAAATTATCAATCGTACTTGGACTGCTACAGATGAATGTGGCAACTCTGCTACTGCGGTACAGGTAATCTCAATTGTAGACGATAATGATCCTACAATAACCGGTGTGCCAGGTGACGTTACCGTAGAATGTGATAATATTCCACCAGCCACCACAGTAACTGGTGACGACCTATGTAGTGACAATGTTACGGTTAGTCATTATGATATTCCTGATGATGGAGCGGATACAGATAACTATGCGGATACACCTAATGAAAATGTTGGTACATTAACTCCTACTACTGCTACTTTTGATTTAACAGGATACGATGATTTAGATGCTTCTTATCTTCAGGATATTACCATTAATTTCCGAACTCGATTCGGAAAAGGTAGAGCAGAATTCTTATTGATCGCTCCCAACGGAGAGGCCATCGTTTTAGTAGGCGAACATTGTACTACTGGCGAATGTGCGGACGCTGATATCGGATTTGAAGTTTATAATCCAACTTTTTATAATTGTGATGCAAATCATCCTCAATGGAATAACGATGATTTTATCCCTGAAGGCGACGGTAATTTTACACCTCATGGAGGTTCCGTTACTGGACATGCCGGGGTTACCAGTTTCGTTAATTGCTTTGATGAATTTACAGGTGACTTAAACGGAACCTGGACTATTTCTGCATTGCGTAGTGGGACTGGAGGATTTACTTTCATAGGGTATGATGTAAACATTAATACCGCCTGTACTAATCCTAAATCTTTCACTCGATATTATGTAGCTACAGATGAATGTGGTAACTCCGCTTCTGAATCTCAATACATTACAGTACAAGATACTGGGCAACCTACCTTTGATACCCAACCAGGTTCAATCGCAAACATTAATTGCGGGGATGATCTCCCCGTTCAGCAAACATTGACCGCAAGTGATAATTGTAGCTCGGCCGAAGTTAGACCCACTACAGACCCTTACACGGAAGATAACTGTAATGGTTATCAAATAACTTACCGTTGGACAGCTACCGATAATTGTGGTAACGAGACGGAAGTTAGCCGTACCTTTAATGTCTTGCCAGACCAGGAAAGACCTACTTTTGATAATAATCCTGCACAAATTAATGACATCAATTGTGGTGATCCACTTCCTACACAGGAAGTCGTCACAGCAAGCGATAATTGCGGTACTGCAACTGTTGATCCGATTGTATTACCCTTTACCATAGATGAATGTGATGGTTATCAAATTAGTTATCGTTGGGAAGCCACAGATGATTGTGGTAATATTCGTCGAATTACACGTGTTTTCAATGTTAGACCAGATAGAGAGGCGCCTACTTTTAATAATAATCCCTCCACTATTGCAAATATTAATTGTAATGATCCCCTTCCTAATCAGGAAGATTTAACGGCAAGCGATGATTGTGGTGGCACTGCTACAGTAGTAGAATCGATTGATCCTTATACAGAAGCTAAATGTATAGGTTATACAATTACCTACCGTTGGACAGCTACAGATGATTGTGGCAACACTACAGAAGTAACACAGTCATTCAATGTACTGCCAGATGATGGTGGACTAACTTTTGATAATCCACCTAATGCAATTGCCAATATTACTTGTGATGAAAATCTACCAGTACAAGAAATTTTAACAGCCACAGATAATTGTGGAAATGCAAAAGTAGAAGGAACCGTTGATCCCTTTACAGAAGACAATTGTGCAGGTTACACCATCACTTATCGTTGGACGGCTGAAGATCAGTGCGGAAATACTTCTGAGGTAACTACATCATTCGATGTTCTACCAAATAATGCTGATCCAACCTTTGACAGCCAACCAGCTGCAATTGCAGATATAGATTGTGATGAAACCTTCCCAGACCAAGAGGATCTAACTGCGGTTGATGCCTGTGGAAATGTAATAAACGTAGTAGAAACCGTCGACAACTTTACAGAAAATACTTGTGCAGGTTATATTGTTACCTATCGCTGGACAGCTACGGACGATTGTGGAAATACAGCAGTAACTACCCAAAATTTTAATGTAGCGCCAGATAATGATAGCCCAACTTTCAATAGCCAACCTGCTTCTATTGGAGATATTGCCTGCAATACAGATTTACCAGTGCAAGAAACTTTAACGGCGACCGATGATTGTGGAACAGTTACAGTTAGACCTAGTATAGATCCATACACAGAAGATAACTGTGCAGGTTATGCGATTACCTATCGCTGGATAGCATCAGATGATTGTGGAAATGAAACAGAAGTCAGCCGTACCTTTAATGTATTACCAGACCAGGAACGACCGACATTTAATAATAATCCTGCTCAAATTAGCGACATCAATTGTGGTGATCCACTTCCTACACAAGAGGTCGTCACAGGAAGCGATAATTGCGGTACTGCAACTGTTGATCCGATTGTATTGCCCTTTACCGTGGATGAATGTAATGGTTATCAAATTAGTTACCGATGGGTAGCGACAGATGATTGTAATAATATACGTCAGATTACTCGTACTTTCAATGTTAGACCTGATAGGGAAGCTCCTGTTTTTAATAATAATCCTACTGCTATTTCAGACATCAATTGCAATGAATCTTTTCCAAATCAGGAGGACTTAACGGCAAGTGATGATTGTGGTGGTACGGCTTCGGTAGTAGAAACGACTGATCCTTTCACTGCAGATAACTGTGGTGGCTATACCGTTACTTATCGTTGGACGGCTACAGATGACTGTGGTAACACAGCAGCAGTAACGCAATCTTTTAATGTATTACCAGATAATGACAGTCCAACTTTTGATAATCAACCTACGGCGGTAGCAGATATTAACTGTGATGAAAATCTACCCGTACAAGAAACATTGACGGCCGATGATGCTTGTGGAGATGCAACGGTAGAAGGAACGGTTGATCCTTTTATTGAAGATAATTGTGCGGGGTATACCGTTACTTACCGTTGGACGGCTACAGATGATTGTGGGAACACTTCTGAGACGACAACGTCTTTTAATGTACGTCCAGATAATTCGGAACCTTCGTTTACCACTCAGCCAAATGCAATCAGTGATATTAATTGTGAAGATGAATTACCAACACAACAAACCCTGACGGCTAATGATGGTTGTGGAAACGCAACTGTTACGCCTACTGTTGATCCTTTTACAGAAGACAATTGTGTGGGGTATACTGTTACTTACCGTTGGACGGCTACAGATGATTGTAACAACACTGCAGAAACCACTCAATCTTTCAATGTATTACCGGATAGTCAAGACCCGACATTTAACACACAACCTGCATTGATTCAAGATATTAACTGTGGTGATCCACTGCCTACCCAACAAACACTTACGGCTAGAGATAACTGCGGCTCGGCAACGGTAACCAGTAGAGTTGATCCTTTTACTGAAGATAATTGTAATGGATATACCATCACTTATCGCTGGATCGCAAAAGACGATTGTGGAAATGAAAGAGAAGTCACCCGTGATTTCTCTGTATTACCTGATCGTACGGAACCTGAATTTGATTTTGAACCTAATTCTATCTCAAATATAAGCTGCAATGATCCACTGCCTGCTCAGCAAACGTTATCAGCAAGCGATGCGTGTGGAAATGCCAATGTAATACCCGGAATAGATCCTTATACAGAAGACAATTGTAACGGTTACATCATTACCTATCGTTGGACAGCAGTGGACGATTGTGATAATCGAAACCAAATTACCAGATCATTCAATGTGTTACCAGACAGCGAAGGCCCAGCTTTTGATAATCAACCAAATGCAATAACAGATATTAGCTGTGAAGAGGAGTTACCAACGCAGCAAACGTTAACGGCCACAGATGCATGTGGAACAGCTACAGTTACCCCAAGTGTAGACAGTTTTACGGAAGACAACTGCGCAGGCTATACGATCACCTACCGCTGGGTAGCCACAGATGATTGTGGTAATACCACAGAAACGACACAAACCTTT
>Ga0079203_1001875_pt1 | contig 14770 bp, 16 predicted proteins | sample PorBlaMBantryBay_FD_68602 | JGI IMG/M metagenome (GOLD analysis project Ga0079203, IMG submission 68602) | Marine algae microbial communities from Bantry Bay - Bantry Bay, Ireland | ecosystem: Host-associated > Algae > Red algae > Blade | place: Bantry Bay, Ireland
GGTGAAGGCGATTAAGTTAGTTATTGAAAAAGAAAAGATGGATAAAAAATTCTTTAAAATGCTGGTAACAGGAGGTGGAACGTATAACCTTTTTTTACAAAAATTGTTAAAAGAGCAATGTAAGGAACAACTGAACCTGGAACTAGTCGTACCAGAAAAAAAAGTAGTCAATTTTAAAGAAGCATTGCTGATGGTATTACTCGGTGCATTGCGAATGGAGGGGTTACCCAATTGCTTTTCCAGCGTCACCGGAGGACAGCGGGATACGATAGGTGGAGCGATTTATAAAGGAGAATAAGATTTCCGCTTTATTAGTTTTGTATTAAAACAAAAAAAATGAAAAATAACGAACCCCTTGTTTTAATAACGGGCGCTACTGGTTTTGTCGGTAGTTATCTCTCCCGTTTATTACTCAAAAAAGGGTATCGCGTGCGGGGATTAAAACGAGCAGACAGTAAAATGGATATGCTTGGGAAAGCTGCCGATCAGATAGAATGGATAACAGGAGATGTATTGGATATCGTTTCGCTGGAAGATGCCATGGAAGGAGTTGACTACCTGTATCACTGTGCTGCGGTGGTGTCTTATGATCCCAAAGATCGACGACGAATGATGGACATCAATGTGGAAGGAACTGCCAATGTCGTCAATGTAGCGCTATTTCGGGAAGTCAAAAAAATGGTACATATCAGTTCTATTGCTGCGCTCGGGAAGTCTCGGCATGGCGACCTCGTTTCTGAACAAACCAAGTGGGAAAGAGATAAAAAAAATACGGTTTATAGTCTGAGTAAATTTTTAGCAGAGCAGGAAGCCTGGCGCGGTTTTGCCGAAGGGCTACCCATGGCCATCGTAAATCCTTCGATCATCGTAGGTGCAGGACGATGGGAACAATCAAGTATCCGATTATTTAAGCAGGTTTGGGATGGGTTAAAATTTTATCCAGTCGGAAGCAATGGATTCGTAGATGTACGCGATGTGGCCCGAATGGCGCTGCAATTGATGGAAAGTGAGGTTAGCGGACAACAGTTTATTGCTAATGGAGACAACCTCAAATTTCGAGATTTATTTTCACAAATCGCCAAAGGACTGGGCCGCTCCTTGCCTAGCACTCAAGTAACCCCACTACTGGGAGGCATCGCCTGGCGTGCCATCTGGCTACAATCCAAGCTAACTGGAAAGTCTCCGCTCCTTACCAAAGAGTCCGTTCGCTCTGCCGCTACTACGGTAGGATACGACAATAAAAAATCAAAAGAAATACTAAATTTCACCTATACCCCCCTCTCTCAGACGGTTGAAGAAACCGCCGCTGTGATGAAAGCAGTCAAGGGAGAAAAGACTGGGATTTTAGATATAAATTTTTAGTACCTTAGCTTTCTAAAATAACCGTTAAACACCTCATAATCGCAGAGCGATCACAGTATCTTAAAGTATGGCAAAGAAAAAAATAGACATAGAAGAAAGTAAGAACGAAGATTCCTTACTACTCGCACTCTCCCGCTGGCAACGACGACTGGAAGAAATCTACCTTGGTGGAGGGGAGAAACGAATTGCGAGACAACATGAAAAAGGGAAAATGTCCGTTCGCGAAAGAGTGGCCTATCTACTCGATGATAAAACTGATTTTTTAGAAATTGGTGCCTTTGCAGGATATGGTATGTACAAGGAACACGGCGGCTGCCCTGCAGGAGGAGTGGTTACCGGAATTGGATATATCAAAGGCAGACAATGTATGATTGTCGCCAATGATGCCACAGTCAAGGCGGGCGCATGGTTTCCCATTACGGGAAAAAAGAATTTACGGGCACAGGAAATTGCAATGGAAAATCGCTTGCCGATTATTTATCTCGTAGATAGTGCTGGCGTTTTTCTTCCTATGCAGGATGAAATTTTTCCTGATAAAGAACATTTTGGTCGAATGTTTCGCAACAACGCGAAGATGAGTAGTATGGGTATTCCACAAATTGCAGCCATCATGGGTAGTTGTGTAGCAGGTGGCGCGTACCTTCCCATCATGTCAGATGAAGCATTGATTGTAGAAGGAACGGGGTCGATTTTTCTTGCTGGCCCTTACCTGGTAAAAGCAGCTATCGGCGAAGAAGTAGATCAGGAAACCCTTGGCGGAGCGACTACGCAAACAGAAATTTCCGGTGTTACTGATTATAAAATGAAAGATGATGCCGAATGCCTCGACACAATAAAAACCCTCGTTGAACAAATTGGTAGTTTCGCTACGGCTGGCTTTAGCAGAATAGAACCTAAGGAACCTAAACTTCCTCCAGATCACATTCTTTCCGTCTTTCCTGAGTTGCCGACCAAGCCTTACGATACCCGCGAAATTCTTAAGGCAATTGTTGATGACAGTAAACTTACAGAATATAAAAAAGGATATGGTCAAACTATTATCTGTGCCACGGCTCGTATTGATGGATGGGCAGTAGGTATTGTAGCCAATGGCCGCGAAGTGGTAAAGACTAAAACAGGAGAAATGCAATTCGGTGGTGTCATCTACTCTGATTCTGCGGATAAAGCATCCCGTTTTATTATGAATTGTAATCAGAAAAAAATACCGCTTGTCTTCTTCCATGACGTTACGGGCTTTATGGTCGGTACGCGTTCTGAACATGGCGGGATTATCAAGGATGGTGCAAAAATGGTAAATGCGGTTAGTAATTCTACCGTTCCTAAATTTTCGATTGTCATGGGTAATTCTTATGGTGCAGGGAACTACGCCATGTGTGGTAAAGCGTATGATCCGCGACTGATCGTGGCGTGGCCTACGGCTAAGATTGCAGTGATGGGCGGCGCGCAAGCCGCGAAGGTGATTACACAAATTCAAGTCTCCGCCATGAAGCGAAAAGGAGAAGAATTAGATCCGGAAAAAGAAACGGAAATCTACGGTAAAATCAAAGATAAGTACGACGAACAAACTACGGCCTATTACGCTGCCGCACGTCTTTGGGTGGATGCCATCATTGATCCACGAGAGACCCGAAAGGTGATTGCAATGGGAATCGAGGCAGCCAATAATGCGGAAGTAGAAAAATTCAACGTAGGCGTACTACAAACTTAACTAATTTGTTATCAGCATTTTACACTCAAACATACTAGTAAAACATTTTACCACAACTCAAATTCATTCATGCAGTTATTAGCAAAAACACTACACGGTCTCGAACCCATTCTCGCCAACGAACTCCGTCAATTGGGTGCGACAAACATCGAAGAACGCAAACGAGCGGTCGCCTTCGAGGGAGACCTTCACCTCATGTATCGCGCTAATCTCGAACTCCGTACTGCCATTCGTATCCTCATGCCGATCGCTACTTTTAAGGCCAATAACGAGGATGAATTGTATGACCAAGTTAAGGCCATCAACTGGGAAAAATATATGTCGGTAGATGATACCTTAGCGGTGGATTCAGTAGTAGCGTCTAAAGTTTTTAATCATAGCAAATACGTCGCCCTCAAGACCAAAGATGCCATCGTAGATCAGTTTAGAGAAAAATATAAAAAACGTCCGAACGTTAAAGTATATGACCCTACCCTCGGCGTGTACATTTATATTTTCGAGAATCATGTAAATCTTTCTATTGACAGTACGGGACAATCCTTGCACAAACGAGGCTATCGTGTGGCTTCCGTGGATGCCCCCATCAATGAGGTATTGGCAGCAGGGATGGTTTTATTGTCAGGATGGGAAAAGGATCGATTGTTGATGGACCCGATGTGTGGATCTGGTACGATTCTGATCGAAGCGGCCATGTATGCGTATAACATTGCACCTAATCATTTGCGCAAACATTTTGCTTTTATGAATTGGAAAGAATACGAAGAAAAAGACTGGCTCAAGGTACGTCAACATGCAGCGGAGCAAGAAGTGGATCATCCGCACCCAATTATGGGTTGGGATAAGAATTTGGGCTGTGTTCGTAAAACCGAACAAAATATAGCTGAAGCAGGTTTGACCGGAAAAATAGAGGTCGCCCGTAAACGTTTTGAGCGACTTAAATCACCTCCGGCGCCGGGAATTATCGTAACGAATCCTCCTTATGATGAGCGGCTTGAAGAAGATGACATTGGATTGTTTTACGAAACAATCGGGGATACGCTAAAGAAGAATTATGCCGGTTTTAATGCCTGGCTAATTTCCGCCAATTTAGAGGCGATCAAACAGGTAGGCTTACGTACTTCACGGAAGATGACTTTATTTAACGGAAAATTAGAATGCAAATTTGTGAAATATGAATTATACGCAGGTAGTAAGAAGAAGACCGAGACTCCTACATTGGAGTAAAATCGCGGTTGTTTTACTAATCGGATGGGGGAATGTATCGACGGTTTTGGCTCAGGATACGGGGACGTTTACGCGTTTTAAAAATAACTATTCTACTACCCTATCGATAATGATTCCCGCTGTTCAGTTTGCTGCTGAAGGCTTTGTTATTCCACTACCCTTTCGTACCGATAAACCAGTCACTCCTCTTGCGTCCAATCTATCTCCTCGTATTTATAACTATCAAAACTTAGGTATCTTTTGCAAACTAGATGTTAAATTGGACGGGGTCACTAAATGGCCCGTGCGCTTCCGATTAGGTACGCAGGAAGTTGTGGATCGGAAAGAAGGAAAGCATTAAGGAATGTTGATAAAATAAATTAGGGAAAGTAGGATTTTACTAGTTAGTAGGACTGCGTCAGAAGAGAAGCCAACAAGCCAATAGCACTGGCTAAACAGCGAATCGAAATCACACCGCCACTGCCTTCATATCCGTCTCATAATACGTAGTAGCATCGGTCAACAAAAGCTCCATGCGTTCCCGTTCTTCCTGTTTTCTTTGCGGATTCCATCCTAAATAGTTAGCCAGATCATCCAGCACAATATCCATTGCCGGAGCGATACTTTCAATATCAAAATACAACCGCCCTGTACGACGTACCAACAAATCATCTATCCGATTGACCATCTCGTGATGCACACCAAACCAAGCTTCCGCCCGTAGCAATGCAATATCGGGGGTATCATTTTTAAACTCGCCCATTTTTCCCAAAATCTGTTCCGTCTGTTTTCCATAAGCCGTCACCAGATACCAGCCGTAATATTTATCAAGTTTTAACTGGCTTACTTTATTGGTAATTTCCTGAATGTAATTTTCTACTGCCGCTGCACCTTTGAGCGGATCAGGTGTTAGCGGAACTTTTTTTGTTTGACAAGGGCCGTATTCTTCCACCAATTGTTCATCCACCAAGTCCACGATTCGTTGTGCCATTTTTCGATACCCTGTCAACTTACCACCTGCGATAGAAATCAATCCCTGATCAGAAACAAAGATCTCGTCCTTACGCGATAATTCAGAAGGAGATTTTCCATCTTCATGAATCAAGGGACGCAGGCCGGCCCAATTGGAAATGATATCGTTCTTATCTACTTTGACCGTCGGTAAAGCATGGTTAATAGCACTAAGCAGATAGACGGCATCGTCTTTTGTGGCGACTACGCGGTTGAGGTCTCCGGTGTATTCTGTATCGGTGGTTCCGACATAGGTTACCTTTCCACGCGGAATCGCAAAGACCATTCTACCATCCGGCACATCAAAATATAAGGTATGTTTTAATGGAATTTTTGCATGAGGAAAAACCAAATGTACCCCTTTGGTAAGGTGCAATCTTTTGCCCGACAATGATCCATCTTTTTTTCGTAATTTATCTACCCAAGGGCCACTAGCCGATACCACTCTTCTGGTCTTGATAGCATACTGCTCACCAGTCAAACCATCTACCACATTTATTCCGGCTACTTTATTTTCATCATTATAGATAAAATCTACCGCCTTGGTATAGTTCAACGCCAATGCACCTTTTTGACTCGCTGTTTTTAATAATTCGATCGTCAATCGCGCATCATCCGTTCGGTATTCTGCATAGAATCCTCCCCCTTTTAATTTCGAGGCATCTAATAAGGGTTCTTGTTTTAAAGCATCTGCCTTACTTAGCATTTTCCGACGATCATCACCTTTTACATTGGCAAGTACATCATATACCCACAATCCAAAAGAAGTACTCCAGTATCCATAATTACCATTTTCAATTAAGGGCATCAGCATTTTTTCGGGCAATACCAGGTGCGGTGCCAAGCGATGCACAATGGCTCGTTCTGTTCCGGTTTCTCGTACCAGTGCAATGTCCAATTGTTTTAAATATCGTAGGCCACCATGAATTAACTTGGTGGATTTGCTACTCGTTCCAGAGGCGAAATCTCCTTTTTCAACCAACGCGATTTTCAATCCTCGCTCGGCGGCATCCAGCGCGATACCTGCCCCCGTTGCTCCACCTCCGACTACGATTAAATCGAAGGTTTTTTCTTTCAAAGTACCAATAGTGGAAGTCCGGTTGAGTGCGGAAGTTGTTGATGAGTTCATAAAGATGAATTTACGGTTAGTATGTGTTAGGAATGTTGACAAAATAAACGACGATTCTATACTTCCCCTTTTTCCGTCACTCTGCGTCCATAAAATGGTTGTTATCCTAGGCATAACGCCCATTTTACGTCCCTGATTGGCAAAAAAATAGTTCGCCTAGAACCTGCATTTGTTTAATCGCCATTCCTTAGACTTTATTCTATTAAACTAAATTTTTCACAAAACGTTCACCCACTTTGGCAGCATTTATAAATTGCGAAATAGAAAAGGTGACATTATTGCTAATATCACCTTTCTATGTTTATCCTTTGTGAAGGCATTTGTCAAAAATAAAAAAAAATAAAGCGATGCTTTAAGCTTTCACCATTTTCAGTGCTTTCACCATCGTCTCACCAATAGTAGCTGGAGAGTTCACCACGTGAATACCACATGCTTTCATAATTTTCATTTTCGCTTCAGCCGTATCATCTTCACCTCCGACGATTGCGCCTGCGTGTCCCATCGTACGACCTTTAGGAGCCGTTTGTCCAGCGATAAAACCAACAACTGGTTTGGTTGCATTCTCTTTGATCCAGTACGCAGCATCTGCTTCCATATTACCACCGATCTCGCCGATCATCACAATTCCTTCTGTATCCGGATCATTCATCAATAGTTCAACCGCTTCTTTAGTTGTCGTACCAATAATCGGGTCACCACCAATACCAATACAAGTAGATTGTCCCAATCCAGCTTTAGTGATTTGATCCACTGCTTCATAGGTTAAGGTACCAGAACGACTCACGATACCGATTTTACCGGGATTGTGAATAAACCCGGGCATAATTCCCACCTTCGCTTCACCGGGTGTCATTACACCAGGGCAGTTAGGCCCTACTAGTCTGCAATCCTTATCACGAAGATAAGCTTTTACTTTTACCATATCCTGTACTGGAATACCTTCCGTGATACAAATAATAACTTTGATACCCGCTTCGGCTGCTTCCATCACTGCATCAGCTGCAAATTTTGGAGGAACGAAAATGATAGTGGTATCGGCCTTCACTTTTTCTACGGCTTCGGCAACTGTGTTAAAAACAGGTTTTCCTAGATGCTCGGATCCTCCTTTTCCAGGCGTAACACCACCGACTACGTTTGTTCCGTATTCGATCATCTGTCCAGCGTGGAAAGAACCTTCTTTTCCAGTGAAACCTTGGACAATAATATTTGATTTTTTGTTAACTAAAACTGACATATAGCTTATGGTTTTATTTATTTAGTACTAATGTTATTCTTCTACAAAGATAAAAACATCTTCGTCATCTTTTTGCATATAATAGTGTTCTCTGGCAAATTTTTCTTTATCCCGTTCAATATCCACCTTATCTGCCTTAGCAGTTTCGATCTTTTCATGGTAATAGGTTCTATCCATTTCCAAGTGATCTAAAGACTTCTGCAAACGATATTGCGTAAGGATATCGTGTTTATCGAAAAAGACCATCCATGCCAAGAACAGTATACTTACCAGGAAGTATTTGTTTCTGAGTGGAGTCGGAATACGATCCAACATGGGTTGGAGTGGGCTTTTTCTACGAGCCATTAGTGTTTCTTTTTCGCTAAGGAATGAAGCATAAATTTATTTACATCAATAGTGCCTTGCCTGGATAAACCGCAGCATCACCTAGTTCTTCTTCAATTCTTAGTAACTGATTGTACTTCGCAACACGATCCGAGCGGGAAGCAGAACCAGTTTTGATTTGTCCTACATTTAACGCTACGGCTAAATCAGCTATCGTCGTATCTTCTGTTTCGCCAGAGCGATGACTCATTACGCTAGTAAAAGCATTTCGTGTGGCAAGGTTAACGGCTTGAATGGTTTCCGTTAATGAACCAATTTGATTTACTTTTATCAAAATAGAGTTGGCAGAATTTTCGTCGATTCCACGTTGTAGTCTTTTGGTATTGGTAACAAAAAGATCATCCCCTACCAGCTGTACGCTGTCGCCAAGCTGTCCAGTTAGATTAGACCAACCTTTCCAGTCATCTTCATCCAGTCCATCTTCGATAGAAAGAATCGGATACTTTTTACACCAGTCAGCCCAGTAAGTTACCATTTCGTCCGAGGTAAGTTTATCTCCGGTAGATTGGTGGAAATGATATTTTTTTTCTTTTTTATTATAAAATTCAGAAGCCGCCGCATCCATTGCAATCACCACATCTTCGCCAGGACGGAAACCCGCTGCTTCAATCGCTTGAATAACCGTTTTGATGGCTTCTTCGTTAGATTTCATATTAGGTGCAAATCCACCTTCATCTCCTACGTTGGTAGAATATCCTTTTTTCTTTAATACATTTTTTAAATGATGAAAAATCTCTACCCCCATCCGCAATCCTTCCGAAAATCGCTCTGCTCCTACTGGCATCACCATGAATTCCTGAAAATCTATACTGTTGTCGGCATGAGATCCTCCATTGAGGATATTCATCATCGGTACGGGCATTACATGTGCGCCCACTCCACCTATATAGCGGTACAGAGACATATCATTTTCTAAGGCAGCTGCTTTGGCGCAAGCCAATGAAACACCAAGAATTGAGTTGGCTCCTAATTTCTTCTTATTAGGTGTACCATCTAAATCTATCATGATCTGGTCAATGTAAATTTGATCCGTTACATCTACGCCAATCAGGTTTTCTCTAATTGTATCTTCTACGTTCGCTACTGCTTTCAATACTCCTTTACCGAGGAACCGCTTTTTGTCTTTGTCACGAATTTCTACCGCTTCGTACTTCCCAGTGGAAGCACCAGAGGGTACTGCTGCACGCCCTGTAAAACCATAAGTAGTCGTTACTTCTACTTCTACCGTAGGATTACCTCGTGAATCAAGGATTTGTCTGGATTTGATGTCGGTGATTTCGCTCATTTTATTTTTAAAATTATATTGTTTAAAGTAATAGTGATTTAGTTATTATGAGATAATTTGGTTTCATTGACCATCATGTTAACAAAATCGTCAAAAAGATAACGCGCATCGTGGGGGCCGGGCGAAGCCTCCGGATGGTATTGTACAGAAAACGCTTTTTTATTTTTTATTCGAATACCTTCTACGGTATCGTCGTTGAGATTAACGTGTGTTATTTCTATCTTATCTTTATTGTCAGCGAGGGCTTCTGGGCTTACACCAAATCCATGGTTCTGACTCGTAATCTCGCATTTTCCAGTGGCTAGGTTTTTTACCGGATGGTTAATACCTCTGTGGCCATTGTGCATCTTGTAAGTAGGAATACCTACGGCAAGTGCCAAAATTTGATGTCCCAAACAAATTCCAAAAGTGGGCTTGTCTTCTACCAGCATGGATTTAACCGTATCTACGGCATAGTTCATTGAAGCAGGATCACCAGGACCATTGGAGATAAAATATCCATCAGGATTCCATTCTTTTATTTTACTAAATGGTGTTTTAGCAGGGAATACCTTGAGATAACAATCTCGTTGGGTCATACATTGCAAGATGCTTTTTTTAGTACCCAAATCCAGCACCGCGACTTTACGAGATGCAGTAGGTTCCCCATAAAAATAAGGTTCCTTTGTACTTACTTTTGAGGCCAACTCCAGCCCGTTCATGTTAGGGACTTTAGTTAGTAATTTTTTCAGTTCGTCAATGTCGGTAACTTCAGAGGAGATGATTGCATTCATCGCACCTTTACTGCGAATGTGTCGAACGATCTGACGGGTATCTACCTGACAGATACCCACCAATTTTTCCATTTCAAAATATTCTTGAATAGATTGATCAGCTTGAATACGGGAATAGTCGTTTGTAAAATTTTTACAAACCAATCCAGCGATGGTAATTTTTTCGGATTCCGTCTCCGTATTACGAGTACCGTAGTTACCGATATGGGCATTGGTGGTGACCATGATTTGCCCAAAATAAGAAGGATCGGTAAAGATTTCCTGGTACCCAGTCATTCCGGTGTTAAAGCAGATTTCGCCAGTGGTCGTTCCGATTTTTCCGGCGGATTTACCGTGGAATACTTTTCCATCTTCTAATAATAAGATTGCAGGAACTTGCTCAAAAACACTCATAATAAAATTTAAGTTTATAAATTGTATGTGGAACAGTCTCTAGGATAAAAAATAATCTTTCTACCTATTATCAACTGTGTACGGCATAGCCGCCACAAATATAATATATATAGATGACAAAAAAACGGGCGGCCTCCATTTGGAAGTCGCCCGTTTGTATTTTTATAAGAAAAATTTTCTCATTTTTTTATTTATTCTTCTTCAGAACTTATCTCTTCTACTTCCGCTGTGATATCCTCCGCTGCTTCATTTGCGGCTACCGCAGTAGCTGTTGTGGTTGCAGCTGCTTTTTTACTACCACCACCACCACGTCGAGTACGCTTCTTCTTCTTACCTTCTTTACCTGTACCAGTTCCGACCGTGTATACTTCATTGAAATCTACAAATTCGATCATCGCCATTTCTGCGCCATCACTTTTTCTAAAACCTAATTTGATAATCCGCAGATAGCCACCGGGACGAGTCCCTATTTTTGCTGCAATATCACCGAAAAGTTCAGTTACTGCCTCTTTATTTTGTAGGTAGCTAAAAACTACACGACGAGAATGGGTTCTATTATCTTTAGCTTTGGTAATTAACGGCTCCAAGTGACGACGCAATGCCTTCGCTTTTGCCACTGTAGTATTAATTCGCTTGTGCGTAATTAATGCAATGGATAAATTCTTTAGCAGAGCTTTACGGTGTCCTACTTTTCTTCCAAGATGGTTAATTTTTTTTCCGTGTCTCATCTTTATTTAGATTTTAAAATGTGATGCCAAAATGGCGTGAACTTCGCAACACGGTTCCACCTAAAGTGTACTGCGTTATTGCATTTTTATAACTTATTGACTAAAGTAAAATTTACTCTTCGTCCAGCTTATATTTTGATAGATCCATTCCAAAGGTTAATCCTTTTTCCTGAAGCAACTCTTCGATTTCCACCAAAGACTTCTTACCGAAGTTTCTAAACTTCAATAATTCGTGCATATCGTATCGTACCATTTCAGCCAAAGTATTGATCTTAGCAGCTTTAAGACAGTTATACGCACGTACAGACAAGTCTAGATCTTCCAAAGAAGTCTTGAGCAACTTACGCATATGCAGGATATGTTCATCCACGATATTGTCTTCGCGGCCAGTACCTTCATCGAAGGTAATATTCTCATCGGTGATCAACATCAAGTGCTGAATCATAATTCGAGAAGCTTCCTTAATGGCTTCTTCCGGATGAATCGTACCATCTGTTTTTACATCGATGGTTAATTTTTCATAATCCGTTCGCTGTCCTACACGAGTGTTGGAGATATTATAAGCCACGTTTTTGATAGGCGTATAGATCGAATCGATTGGAATAACACCGATCGGTGCATCCTTTGGTAAATTTTCATCAGCAGGAACATAACCACGTCCTTTAGTAATGGTCAATTCCATTTCCAAGTTAACGAAAGGTTCCATGCTACAAACCACCAACTCAGGGTTCATCACCTTGAATACATTGGTATGTTCTTCGATGTTGCCTGCCAGTAGTTGCTCTTGACCACTGATGGTCAAGTATATTTTTTCGCTAGAAATCTCTTCATCAGAGATCAATTGTTTGAAGCGAATTTGTTTGAGGTTAAGGATGATATCCACCACATCTTCTACAACACCTTTGATAGTAGAATATTCGTGATCTACACCAGCAATACGCACAGCAGAGATAGCGAAACCTTCTAATGAAGAAAGGAGGATACGACGTAAGCTGTTACCAACCGTTTGTCCGAATCCAGGTTCTAGTGGTTTAAATTCAAAAGTACCCTCAAAATCAGTTGATTTTTGCAGAATGATTTTGTCGGGCTTCTGGAAGTTTAAGATACTCATATAATAGCGGTTTCTTTAGAAGAAGTTATGAGAATGATTATGTATAGACAACCCCTTGAGATGGGGAATAGAAAACACATTAGCGAAGCAGGATATACTTCGCTAATGTGATATTTATTTTTATTTAGAGTACAGTTCGACGATGAGCTGCTCGTTGATTTTTTCTGGAATATTTTCTCTTTCTGGGTAGCCCAAAAAAGTCCCTTCCATTTTATCTTTATTAAATTCTAGCCAAGGGAATTTACGAACATCTCCCTTTGTATTGACACTATCTTGTACCACTAAGAGGTGCTGAGATCGGCCACGTACCTGAATTACATCACCAGGGCGTAATTGTGTAGATGCGATATTATTCAGTATTCCGTTAACAACGACATGCTTGTGATTCACTAGTTGACGTGCTGCAGGGCGGCTAGGTGCCATTCCCAAACGGTAAACAGTGTTATCCAAGCGAGCTTCTAATAATTGCAGTAATACCTCACCGGTAACACCTGATTTACTAGTTGCCTTTACAAAGGTTTTTCGGAACTGGCGCTCCAGTACACCGTAGGTATACTTGGCCTTTTGCTTTTCCATTAACTGATTAGCGTAATCAGATTTTTGTTTTCTTCTTCGCCCATTCCCGTGCATACCGGGTGGGTATTTCTTTTTTTCAAAAGATTTATCAAATCCGAAAATTGCTTCTCCGAACGCTCTTGATTTTTTAGTCTTAGGACCGGTATATCTAGCCATTTCTTAAATATGCTTTTATAATAAAGATTATACTCTTCGACGTTTAGGAGGTCGGCAGCCATTATGTGGTACCGGTGTAACGTCCTTAATTCTTGATACTTTAATACCCGATACATCAATGGCACGGATAGCTGCTTCTCTTCCTGAACCAGGTCCTTTCACCAGTACTTCTACGGTGCGTAGTCCTGCATCATAAGCGGTCTTAGCGGCATCACCAGCAGCCATTTGAGCGGCATAAGGCGTGTTCTTTTTTGAACCTCTAAATCCTGCTTTACCAGCAGAACCCCAACTAATTACCTGACCTGCTTTGTTACAGATAGAAACAATAATATTGTTAAAAGTAGCGTGGATGTGTACAACACCCTCCGGATCAACTTTTACTCTTCTTTTCTTTTTAACCTTCGCCATGATTGGAAAAACTTATTTATAATAAAGTGGAAAATAGTTAAGAATTACTTAGTTGCTTTCTTTTTGTTGGCAACTGTCTTACGCTTACCTTTACGAGTACGAGCGTTGGTTTGTGTACGTTGTCCACGTAAAGGTAACCCCTTACGATGACGCAATCCACGGTAGCATCCAATATCCATCAAACGCTTGATATTTAACTGAACTTCGGAACGCAACTGACCTTCTACCTTTACTTCCTCCTGAATATATCGGGAAAGCTCCTTGATATTATCGTCTGTCCAGTCGTTCACTTTGGTATTTTCATCGATACCGTTTTCAGACAGGATTTTCTTGGACATAGTAGCACCTATTCCGAAGATATAGGTTAATCCAATAACCCCTCTTTTATTTTTTGGTAAATCGACACCAGCAATTCTTGCCATTTTTCAGATCTTTTAGAGATTAAAATTACCCTTGTCTTTGCTTAAAGCGAGGATTCTTCTTGTTAATTACGTAGAGTTTGCCTTTACGTCTTACGATTTTACAATCGGCAGAACGCTTTTTTATTGATGCTCTAACTTTCATAATATAGTATTTTAATAAAATTATTTATAACGATACGTTATCCGTCCCCGTGTCAAATCGTAAGGGGACATTTCCACGGCTACTTTGTCTCCTGGAAGGATACGAATATAGTGCATTCGCATTTTTCCAGAGATAGTGGCCACTATTTGATGGTCATTTTCTAGGCGTACCCGAAACATAGCATTAGACAATGCTTCTTCGATAATACCGTCCTGTTTAATTAACTCTTGTTTAGCCATAATTCTGATTTCGGAGTGCAAAGATACAAAAAAAAGACTGATTTTCTTAATTTTTTCGTTAAAAAATCCAGCATTGTATCTATTCTATAGAACGAATCAGTAGTATATGCCTATTGAATAGAGCTATATACGGGCTCTCGTGCAATTACTTCCTGTAATTCTCCATTCTTGCGAATGGCCGCCTCAATCATTTCGTGGTTGGACAAGATGTCTGCTCCACCCTTTTTTACTGCTACAGAATGCTCATAATGAGCAGAAGGTTTCCCATCTTTGGTGACAATCGTCCAGCCATCTGACAATTGCTTCACTTCTTTTCTACCTAGATTTATCATTGGCTCAATGGCGATGACCAGACCAGGCTTTATGACCGGTCCTTTACCACGACGACCAAAGTTAGGTACATTGGGCTTCTCATGTAATTTCTTACCAACGCCGTGTCCCACTAGTTCTCTTACTACACCGTAATTATGCGTTTTTTCACAATAGGATTGAACGGCATGGCTGAT
>Ga0079203_1001877_pt1 | contig 14762 bp, 5 predicted proteins | sample PorBlaMBantryBay_FD_68602 | JGI IMG/M metagenome (GOLD analysis project Ga0079203, IMG submission 68602) | Marine algae microbial communities from Bantry Bay - Bantry Bay, Ireland | ecosystem: Host-associated > Algae > Red algae > Blade | place: Bantry Bay, Ireland
ACCATTTGATAATGACCAGACAAATATATTTTCTCCAATTGCTAAATCTGCGGCAATTGTGTTATGCGATGCTGCATTGACAATCAAGGCATTAGAATTAACAGTCCACAATCCTGTAGCAGTTGTAGGGGCGACAGCTTGGAGGTTAATCTCTTCTGCATCACAGAGGTAAATATTCTCAGGGATAGAGATATAAGCATTTTCAATTGGGATGTCGTAAGTTGTAATCACTACTTCATCGCTATCGAAATCAAAGCAGTTGCCCTCGGATAAAATCCAATTGAAAGTGTAAATATTTCCATTTTCCAAACCTAAAATTTGAGTATTGGGATCACTAGCATCAACAATGATTACTCCTTGACTTGCTTGGTCATTAGTTTGTGTCCAAGTACCATTGGCAGTAATTGGAGTTGCTGCTTGAAGGGTTACGTTATTGATATTACATACTTCTAAATCGATTCCTGCATCAGCAATATCGTTAGATGACTGAGTAACGGTGACAATCATAGTATCTGTATCGTAATTGCCACAAGCACTATTTGAAAGGGTCCAAATAAAAATATTTTCTCCAAAAATTAAATCTAACACTTCTGTATTTGGAACTTCTGGATTGGCAATAGTGGCACCTGTACTACAGGACCAAACGCCAGTTCCGATAGTTGGAATTTCAGCATCAAGATTGGTAAATGTTGCTCCACAAATCTCTAGGTCTTGCCCTGCGACTGCATTATTGGAGGGCGTTTCATTGATTTCAACCAAGGTTATTTCCGTAGGTTCTGAGGGACAGCCATCTACGGTCACTATCATATAGTACCCTCCATTGAATGAGGTAGCGGCATTATTAATGGTGAAAAATGGTTCATAAGTTTCTCCCATTAATTGATTGGTCGTTGCTGAATACCAACTGAAAGTCATACTACTATCCGTAGGAACAGTAAGCGGACTTGAAACGGTCATCAAGAGTGTATCCCCTTCACAGATGGGCCCATCATTGACAATCGTAGGGGATTCGGGAGTTGGATTTACCAAAACAGTTGTGGTGGTGGAGACAATGTCTGCACATCCATTTAAACTAATTATGGCAAAATAATCCCCCGCTTGGTCAGCGGTTATATTTTCGAGAGAAGGATTAAAACTGTTAGACGTATATCCTCCTGGGCCAAACCATTCGTAAGTCGCATTTGACATAAATGGTAATGCTAACTGGACATTTTCCCCTTCACATACGACACCAACAGTAGAACTATTAGATGCCTCAATAACGGATGCGACTCCATATATATCAACAGAAACAATATTTGAAATGGGAGATTCACAGCCATCTACAATTGCTTGAATGGAATATAATCCAGTATTGGCTGGAGTTGTATTTGAAATAAAGTGTGTTGGTGAAGAAGTTGTCGCTATCTGAGAAGATCCGAAAAACCAGTTATAATTTACATTAGCACCATTGTAAGCGGAGCTACTTAATTGTAACATATCGCCTTCGCAAATGGCAGCATTGGCAACAACTAGATTTGGCACTTCAAGTGCAGGAGTGATATCAACTTGTAAAGTTGACAAATCAGATTCACATCCGAAGGTCGATATTGTTTTTAAACTATATGTTCCACTTGCGATATTTCCAGTCAAAGTAGTTGTGGCTGTGAAAGGAGCTGAAGCACCAGTTGTTCCATTTTCTGTAAATCCATTTGGCCCAGTCCAAGTGTAACTTCCTTCTCCTGAAATATTAGCAGATAGTGTAATCGTTTCGCCTGAGCAATAACTTCCACCACCTGTTAAATTGGTAACCATTAAATCTTCGACAATTTCAATAGTTGTAAATGCTGTAGCTGAAACCAAACATTCATAATCTGTAGCCACATTTACAATATAATTTGTTGAATCATTTGGAGCAGTAATAATTGGATTTTGTTCATTAGATATTACGGTATTCGTTCCTGCTATAAACCATTGATAAGTGGCATTTGGAATATCTGTTGTAAATAATTGAACATCTTCTCCTTCGCAAACTGGACTACTATTGAAAGCTGTAATTACAAGTATTGGTAAGATCTCAACAGTTGCTTGTTCTGATGCATCGGAGTAACAATTATTAATATTTACCACCGCCGTATATGGTGAAATGGCACCAAGATCATTTGTTGCTAAATCTAAGGAAGGGCCATATCCAATCGTGTCACCTTGTGCATTTAACCAACTAATAGTTGCATTGGATGGGTATTGCTGTACAAGTGAGAAGTGGATATTTCCATCTTCACAAACTGGGGAGTTTGATGTGATGGTAGGAGTAGTTGGCTTTTCTGAAATATTTAAAACGTTGATACTTTCAGTAGCTTGACAACCTTCGATATTTGTCACCATCAAGGTATAAGTTCCATTATTAGCAATGCTAACATTGCTGATAATTGGATTTTGTGCATTGGAAGTAAATCCATTTGGTCCACTCCATTCGAAACTGGTCGCATCTGGAGAATTTGCCGTAAGGCTTAGATTACCTCCTTCACAAAGTGGGGTAGTAGTTGCAGATATTTCAACTATAACTTCATCGAACAATACTAAATTAAAGGTATCCGAGATGGTGGTACAATTATCAACCATCACGGTTACTATGTAATTTCCTTCATGAGAAATATCGATTGGATTTATATTTATTTCATTGGTATTGAGTCCTACAATATTTGTAGTTACATTGTTAGGAGTTTCCCAAGTGTAACTTAATGAGTTACCTGAGTATTCTTGAATACTCAAAGTAACAGTTCCACCTTCGCAAGTTTGTCCTGACGAATTAATGATTGGTTGAGATGGTGAATTTGTAATATTATTAATAAAGACACTTCCTGTCGTAGAACATCCCATTGGAGAAGTTGCGGTTAAAGTGTAAGTTCCATTAAAGGTTTCATCTACATTTTCAATTGTTGGATTTTCTTCATTGGAAATAAAACTATTAGGACCGTTCCATTCGAAAGTCAATGTAGTATTACTCATTGCATTTGCGATCAAAGTTAAATCAGCAGGGGAACAATCGGAATTCAATGTATAATTTGCCATAGGAGCAACTGTTATGAGTGCTTCCACCTCTACAGTTGTTGTCGCTGTTCCTGGAGTTATACAAGGAGTTATATAAACGGTAACTTCATAAATTGTAGTTGTATTTACATTGTTAAATATTGGTTCTCTTTCCGTAGAAATGATTGCCGTAGTTCCTTCTATTCTCCATTCGTAAGTTGCATTAGGGAAAAATTCCGCAGACAATTGAACGGGATCACCTTCACAGATTGGGCCGTTGTTTGTAGCGGTCACTACAGGAATTTCAACCACTTCCACCTCTGCTGGATTAGAGATTGGAGAAATACATCCTTGTACCGTCACTTGTACACTAAAAGGTGAAATCGCCAATGGGTCATTCGCAGCTATGGAATAAATTGATTCTTGTTGAATAACAAGGGTATCGCCATTTCCATTGAACCAATAGAACAGGAGATCGTTTGTATCCATTTGTGAGATATTTGTCAAATATTCATTTTGAACAAACATTACAATGGTATCTGTTTCACAAACTGGATTTGAAAAAGTCAATTCTGGTTTTTCCAAAAATTCATCACAATCATCGTTCGTATCTAGTAAAACATTGATGGTCAAAGTAGCGGTATCGCATAATCCATCAGTATCACAAATAGTATATACAACACTATCCATTCCCGTATAATTTGAATTTGGAATATAGTTAATTTCAGCTGCGGAAATAGTTGCATTTCCGTTAGTTGCATTTGTCAAAATAGTTAAAGTAGCTAAATCTAAATTGCCATCTACATCACTATCATTGTTGGTTACATCAACTGAAACGGAAGTATTTTCATTAGTTGTTGCATAATCATCAATAGCAATTGGTGCATCAGCAACAGGTTGAATTAAAATATCAATCGTACTCGTATCACACAATCCATCTGTATCACATATTTGATATATAAAATTTTCTGTTCCGTTGTAGTTTAAATTTGGAGTATAGGTTAAAGATCCATTTCCGTTATTTGTAATCATTCCATTTGTTGGAGTAGTACAAATGGAACAAGCTAAATTAATTGTCGTTGGGTCTAAGTTCGTATCAGTATCATTATCGGATGCGAATATCGTAATAGAAACATCTTCATCAGTTATTTCACTATCTGAATGAGCAATAGGAGGGTCATTACAAAATATTATATTTTGATAAAAAGAAACAGAGTCTTCACTACACATCATGTCTGACACAATAATTTGTACACTATCCACTCCAGTCATGGCATTAGAATAATCTACGATAATAAAAGTATCGGCAGGTTGGCTAGTAATGACTGCTCCATCTGGAAGATTCCAAGTATAACTTACAGCACCTTCTACGGAATTGATTTTATATTCTACTGCAGGTGATTCATTATAACAAAGGTCACAATCACCTGACGAAGTACAATCTGGGTCATTACAATCTATCAATCCATCCAAATCATCATCAATTCCATTATCACAAATTTCTTCAGCAAAGACTACCATTTTACCATTGGAAATTTGACAAACAGATAAACCCACATTATTGCATACCGTATAAGTTCCCGAGGTTACTGGAAAAGACTGTCCTTTAACTGAACCATGAAAAGTCAGAAAAAAGAGTAGCGGAAAAAGAGAAGTTATTTTTTTTAAAATATAAATAGTGTCTCTCATAAATTTCAATTAAGCCTATAAAGGTTTAGATCGAGAATAACTTTAAAATTATCCAAAACAAGAAAGCGTAAAGCCTTCTTGTTTCAGATAATAGTTTTCATAAAAAAGCAGGTTAAAAAGAGTTTTTTATGTAAAAAAATGTTCTATATTTTCCCATCAATTTCTAAAAATATTTCCTATCGGAGCTAGAGAATTTGTAGTAACCGTTATACAACTTGGGGCACTATCACAACCACCATCTGTAGCAGTAACACAAACATCTCCTGACGTTTCTCCCCATGTAACTGTAATGGTATTTGTGCCTTGTCCAAGTGTAATTGTTGCATCCGCAGGAACAGTCCAAGTGTAACCTGTTGCTCCTAGGATTGGAAGTACCGTATAAACTTCACTAACTGAATTTTCACATACAGAAGTATTTCCTATAATTGCTCCAGGCGTATCGAATGCACAATCAGGATCCATACAATCCACTAATCCGTCCAAATCATCATCAATACCATTGGTACAATCTTCTACAGGAACAGTAATGTGAAATTCTGCGGTAGCACATTCAGCAGGTAAAGGATTTCCAGTATCACAAATCTGATAGGTCAAAATATCTGTTCCATGAAAACCTGCATTTGGAGTATAACTAATTTCTCCTGTCGTAGTATTTACAGTTGCAGTACCATTGGTAGGAGCGATAGAAATATTTAATGAACTAATATCTAAACCTCCAAGTGGGTCATTTGCATCAGAGTCATTTGTCGTAACGTTATAAGTCACTAATTGCTCTTCTCCTGTAATAATAGTATCGTTGATAACTAGTGGAGGATCATTTACAGGTGCAATGGTTATGACTACTTGAGCAGTATCACAAAGAGGAGGTACTCCATTATCACATACTTGATAATATAAAGTATCACTACCGTAGTAATTAGCATTTGAGGTATAAGTAATTTCACCTGTTATTGGATTTACTGTAGCGGTTCCATTAGTAGGTGAAGTTGTTATACTTACTGAAGTTGGGACTACAGCCCCCAAAAGGTCATTAGGGTCAGAATCGTTAGCGGTGACATCAATGACCACAGGAATATCTTCATCAGTATTCGCTACATCATCTTCGGCTACTGGAGCATCATTGCCTGGAGTCACAGTAATAACTACTGAAGCACTATCACACAGAGCTGGCAAAGGATTTCCATCATCACAAACTTGATAGGTAAAATTGTCAATACCATTGAAATCTAAATTAGGGGTATAAGTAATTTCTCCCGTTATTGAATTAACTGTAGCGGTTCCATTAGTAGGCGGAGTAGTTATGGTTACCGTTGTTGGATCTATATTTCCTAAGGGGTCATTCGGGTCATCATCATTTGCCAATACAGGAATCGAAACTGGATTATCTTCATCGGTAATAGCAATGTCATCATTGGCAACAGGTGGATCATTAGCAGGAAGTACGGTAATAAATATAGTATCTGAGTCACACGGTGGGGTTATTCCAATCTCACAAATTTGATATACAATCGTATCTATACCATTAAAATTTGGTAGAGGATTATATAATATACTATCCAACCCTACAACGACAGCTACTGCTCCAGAGGTAGGCGGTGATGTAATGGTGGTTATTAATATAAAATTAGTCGGATTGATGTCATTGTCCTGGACATCTAAAAATGCAGCGAGAGTATCCTCCGTAAGAATATAATTATCAACAATTGCTTCTAATGATAAATTGCAATCTAAAATTAATAGTGGAAAATATATAGTATCTCCTTGCTCACAAAGATTGCTAGCTGCTACTCCAATACTATCTATTCCGGGGCTTACTAAATTCCAATTAACTACAATTACAGTATCTCCTATGGGTTGAGTAAATATTGCACCAGTAGGAACTATCCAATCATAATCTAATGCACCTTCAATACTGTTAATAAGAAAAGTATCAGCAGTATTACCGATGCAAGCAGTATCGGTTGGAGTGTTAAAAAAATCAAGGGAATTGTATTTAGTAAAATTTAACTCATCAACCGAAGAATCATCTTCAATAATTTTTGCATTAACTTTTTCAGTAGAAAAAGTTGTAATAGTTTTTCCAAAACCGAAAAAACTTAGCAGTAAAAAAAATGTTGTCGCATACAACTTAAGTTGTAAAAAGGTAAAATGTTGTTTCATTTTAAGTTTAAATTTTTTTTATAAAAAAAAGTGTTTTTTAATGTGAACAGTAGTTTTGTCCTTTCCTTTTAGGAAACAAAACCTATATCAGTTTTATATAATTTTAATTTCTCATTATTGGTCCTGCTGAATCTATTGTTATCATATCAACAGTCAAACAACTTGGCAACCCGTTACAAGTCCCATCAAAGACAGTCACACAGACCTCACCACCTATTGTTCCAAAATTGACAATAATACTTTGTGTACTCATTCCTGAGATTATAGTTGCATCTGCGGGAACACTCCAATTATAAGAAGTAGCACCAAGCACAGGAGCTATACTAAAAATGTTTCCTGTACTATTTGGACATGTACTTGTCACTCCTAGAATGGGGCCTGGCATGAGACAAATTGAAGGGTCTATAATAATAATAGTTGTTGCACTTGTATCTTCATCTGCACAAGTACCTATGCTATTTACTACCGCTCGATATTGTTGATTATTTATTGCATTTGTAAAATCCAATGATGTTGTCGTGTTGAGAATATCTAACCAAGTTGAACTTGTATCAGTTAAAGTTTGCCATTTCACGACTGAACCGAAATGATCATTTAAGTTGATAGTACCACTATTAGTAGTACAGCAAAAAGAAGATGTTAAAGTAGAGGTTGTACCTCCAAAAGCAGTTTTTGTACTAACATAACTACCATATATTTGAATAGTATTTAAGCCATTTAGTAAAGATTCAACGGTAAGACGGATTTCATCAAAAGGTAAAGAAGTACCAAATCCGAGATTATAAGTATTTGCTCCTAAACTTACTCCCAATGACAATAATGAGAAATCATCTAAATCATCACCTATTTTAGACTCCTGAAAAACACCATCATTATAAGTCGAAATAGTTATGGTATTAAATAAATCCACCTGGATAAGTGCATTCAAATCTTTTATGGTAAAACCAGCAATCATTCCATCAGAATAGGTATATAACACATCTTTTACGGCTACCGAAGCGGATGATGCTACACCTGCCAAAATATTAATTGTGGCAAAGTCCGTCGTATCTGCGGTAAGTATATTATCGATATCACTTAGCGAACAACCGACACATGCCAAGTCATCAATTCCAGTCAAACTAGCATCAATTAAAACTGGAAAATCTGGATTATTAAATGTATAAGTATTATCACATTCAATCGCAGCTGGGCAAAAAAGTTGGAAAATTGCATGATGTATTCTTGTTGTTCCAAGACTCACTAAGTTTTGATTGAACGTAATTTGAATTTCATCAAAACTCATAGTACTAACTATGCCGATAGTTTGGCGACCTGGAGGATTCAATAAATCTAGAGAAATCCCTATTTCACCTGGTACGGAGGTTTCTCTAAGCACACCATTTAAATATGTAGAAATAACGATACCATCAAATAGTCCTACACTTGCTGCTTCTGTATTTTCAATTTCAAAACCTGCAAAAGTGCCAGAGGGATGAATGGAGAAATGATCTTTTATCGCCAGATTTGCATTTCCTATTCCTACTGGAAAAACAATGGAAGCAAAGTCTGTTGTATCTTCATTCACTACGGATTCTGGATTTAAAATTGTTGCAACGGCTATCCCACTAATTCCCGTATTTTCATAACTTATTTCAATGGGGAATGATTCTGTTGCTATAGGATTTTGATCTATTTTTGTTTTTGTATTACATGCTAGACTTGGACCAGCACAATATCTTTTTATAATGGGATGATAAACTTCATATACAGAAACAGAACCCACTAAACTATTAAAAGTAATTTCAATTGCATCAAAATCTTGTGTTGTATAAAATCCAACTTCCGATCTTCCAAATAATATATCTGAGTTCTTGGTAATCAATGTTGCTGTAGAACTTGTCTCTATGAGCGTACCATTATTGTATGTTTTTACAGTAATACCTCCCAGTAAGTTTGCAAGATTATCAATTAGAAAACCCGCAAAATTTCCAGCAGAATAAGTATTCGTCGCTTCAGTTACGCTCATGGTAGCAGTTAATCCTAGTCCTACATCAAGATGCGCCACAGCATAATCAGTTACATCACTATTAATTACATTGGCAGGAATATTTGTACTTCCACAACCCAAAGGCAATCCTAAAAAACAATTTGAATCATTTTCCCAATAAACAACACCCAAGCCAGATGTCGAAGTATTTTGACTCAATGTACCTTCAATGGTCGGAGGTACAAAAGGAATGACTGTATTACAAGGAGTACAAATGGGATCCTGAATAGATCCATTTTGACTAGTTCCAAGAGTTTGTCCTGCACCTGCAATTGTAGGAACACCAAAAGTATTTACGGTATTCCCTAAACTTGATTGGGTAAATATACCTCCTCCTTCTATCGCATCGTGGCAACCATCACCATCACTATCCAAATCAAGATGATTATTTAACCCGTCACTATCTATATCTTCTGTACAAATTTCTTTTGGATAGGAGGAAGGAATATAAATTGTAGTGTTCACATCAAAATAAAACTCTGATACCATACCAGATAAAATATTTCCAGTTACACCATATATTCTATAGTATTTATAAGGAGTAGCATTTATTGATACCGTTAATTTATTGGAATTTGCTAAACTAACCAATCCATTAACGGTAACATTAGTGGTATTGATTGGATTTTCAGCTATGGTCAATAAATCTGTCCAAGTGCTACTATCACTTGAGCCTTGAAGCATCACATCTCCTCCAAATATTTGAGTGGAAGATGTCTTCTTGATATAGATGGCATCCAACTGGGTTGGAGTAGAAAATACCATACTAAATAATACTTTATTTGATTGAGTTTGAATAGGAGTAGTACTGAACTCTACCGCAGTAGTGGTGCTGTCGACGTCAGTTAAAGCATCGAAATTAGAGTTTGGAGATAAGGCATCTAGCGCCGAAGAAATGGTTACGAATATAGACTTATCTTCCGTATTCCACCCTTCGACTGTCATAAAACACGTCGGTGACTCTATCGCATCTAAGATACCATCATTGTCATCATCTATGTCCGTACAATCATCAATTCCGTCGCCATCACTATCTAAAAGAGGTAGACCAAAGGTAGGAGAGGAGGAGTTAATATCCGTTATTACATCTGTGGATACATGTTTGAGATTAAAACTTGTAAAAGAAGTTAATAAGATAAAATTGAAAAATAAAAGCGCATTTCGAATAATGACAAACGAGTTATTTTTACTATTTAAATTTATTTTTTTTTTAAAAAAATTCATGTGCGTTTTTTGTAAAAAAAGGATGTCTGATGGAATGCATCAAATAATAGAGTCACTAGTAAAAGTGAGATTGAATTTTACCAATTGATAAAAACTTTCAATATTTCTTATTATTGGATTATGTTTATTAGTTTGGGTATAAAAAAGTTTAGTTGGAAAATCGAAGCTAGAATATTGCTTCTTAATAGGCGTGCGTGAAAATGAATTTATTTATTTACCATTCCCGTAGAATTTTTTATTCTTAAAAAAGGCATGTAGATTGAATGAAAATATCTTTATAAGTTATTTAAAGCTCAATATGGTTTTTAAAAAATTCGACTTTTGCATTTTTTTTAATAAAATGTGACAAGCTAAATTGGATGTTTTTTTTTCTCTTAAAAAAATCAGTCAGAATAATTTCCAAAATGAACTTTTACCAGTCAAACACGATTTAGGAATCGATTTTATTTAACATAAATATATTTATAAGTATATTTATAACAATAATATTACATTTAAAAAAAGTATATTTATATGTTCGTATAATGTTGATAATCAGGTAGTTATGTGTTTGCCCATAAAGGCGTTGAAAATCAATATTTAGAAAAATTGCAAATCAAAAATTTTGTATAAAAGTGTCCGAGCTTAGAAACATACCTAGGAAATCAACCTAAATGAGTATTTAATTAAAAAAAATACCCATTAATTTGTATGCTTAATTTGAGTCTTTATTTCACTTTTTGCAAGAGTATTATTCGAGGGGAGATGATAAAGCTAACCACGCCCAAAAATTTAACAATGAGGGAACAATGGGATAGCAATTTTGCTATCTTTTTTTTATAAACAACTTCATCTATTTATTCAAGAAGTGAGATTAGATAGAGCAAATCTCTACCAACTAATTGGTATTTTATCCTCCTGATTCCATTAAATTTATGTAACAAATTATTGCTATTCATTAACCTACAATGCCCGTGTTTTAAAACTTATTTATTAAATATTGTAGTTCCTTTAATTCAATTCCTTGTCACAAATCAGAAATCTTGATTTTTGATATAATTTGTATTCAACTATCTTTACAATAGTTTTTGTGTTTATTTGTTTGGGTCAGAACCCCTTCTTCATACGAGGAAAGGGTTTTCTTTTTGGAGGTAATCTAGTCTTTTCGAAATACTAAACAGGTGAGTTTTTTGTTTTTAAAGAGAGGAATAAAAACCGTAAAAGCAGTACCCTTAATTTTAACGGTATTAAATGAATGGCTTTGGAAAAAGAAGTCTGAGGCGGAGCTGTTTAGCCAAGTGGTTTGACCGATTATTTCGTTGAGAAAGATTTAAATGTGATAATTTTTACACACTCTTTCTAAAAATAAGAATGCTAGACTAAAATTAAATTAATCTAGCATTTTCTAGTTTTAAATGGATTTGTTTTTTCGAGACTTCGCTAAGAAGCCAGGCTAGCCATTCTTTTTCTAGCTCTAACCAATCTCATTTTTGTTGCTGATGCTGTAATTCCAAATTGAGATTTAATTTCGTTAATAGTGTTGTTATTGATATATTTTGCAATTAATATTTCCTTATTCTTAGGTTCTATTTTTTCTAGACAAATTTTCATTTTTTGAAGTTGAGCATCCTTCTGTAATTGTAATTCATGGTCAGAGGTATCATCTACAAAATCAAAGGAATCATCAATTCTTAAAGTTGGAAGTTTCTTATTCAACCTTATTTTATCCATAAATAAATTGTGGGCTATTCGGAATAACCAGGTAGGAAAATATTCTGGAACCCTTAAGGTTTGAATTTTGTCCGAAGCTTTTACAAAAGCTTCCATTGCTATATCATAAGCGTCATCTCTTTCTAGTGTGAGGTGTTTGCAGTAATTAAAAAGCTTAGGAAAATATCTAGTATATAATTCTCCAAAACATAAATTACATTTTGAAACTTGATATGTGGTTACTAGTGTTTCTAAAGATTTCGAATTTGTTCCTGAGCTGTTCATTTTCTAAGTAACTTATTAAGTAATTTTATGAGTGCAAGTTATTTCAAATTTGTTTATATAATATACTACAATCTATTATGTTCATCTAATAGTTTTGCGTATAAGAAATTAAGTAAAAGGCTAACTGCATTACACTAATCAAGCCCTTATATTTGTAACATGATAAAGACATTGAAATTGAGGCGATTATTTTTTTCTTTTTTTAGATTTTAGACACCTTAGTTTCAAGATTTTTTAGTCATCATACATATATATAAACACCTTTATTGTTTTGACAAAACTAAACTTGCATTCACGTTTCTTAACGTGAAGCAAGTTTTTTTTTATGGACAAATAAAGTTTTATAATTTCTCTTTTTCTCTACCTATTTTTACCTGCAAGAAATTTTCAAAAAATTAAGAACTTGTTGGGAGCTTTAAGTAGTCTGACATTATTAAAATTATGAGTAAGCCATTTTTAAATTTATTTGACCACCTTGATGAAGGAGTTCAAGTTATAAATAGTGAGTTTGAGTGTGTTTATATTAATACAGCTCTGGTTAATCAAATCAATATTTCTAAAGAAAATATCTTAAAAAAAAGAATCTTAGAAATTTTTCCAATTATAGAAAAAGATAACTTTAATAAAAAGGTAAAACTTTGTATGAACCAACGCAAGGGGGTTGATTTCGTTGGAGGAATTGCTTTGGAAAATGGAAAAAATAGATGGCTGGAAATGAAAATTAAACCTTTTCAAGAAGGAGTTCTTATCATATCTTCGGACGTAACCGAAATGAAAAAAATTATTGCGGAACTTGAAATAAAAGAAGAGGAATCCCAATTAGAAAAGCAAAATCATCAGTTCGAATCCATAATTAAAGATAGAACCGTAGAACTGTCTGAAGCATTAAAGCTGATAACTAAATTAAGTAAAATAAAAAAAACATTTCTATCAAAGAATGCTCACAATCTAAAAAACCCACTAGGATACATTAAATTAAGTGTTGATGTTTTGGACAAAATGAGTGAACATGATGATCCAGAAGACCGTCAAAAATATCATGAGTATATTAAAAAGGAAGCAAATGATTTAATTCAGCTAATTGATGGTTTATTTAATCCTATCAAAGAAGAAATAGGAAAGGGAATTTTTAATTTTGAATCATTTAATCTTTCTACTTTTTTAGAAAATATTATTCAAGCATTTCAGGCAAAACCTAAAACGCAGGTTCCCATTTCTATCTCAAAAAAAGATAAAGAGATTGTTCAATTAGATAAAGCTATTCTTCAAAGGATTATAATAAATTTGATAAAAAAAATAATCCAATATTCAGATCAAGAGATAACTTTAAATTATGATATTCAGGAAAGAAATGTGGTCATTAAAATTTCAACTAAAGGAATGTCAATTTCTAAATCACAGCAAGAAAAAATATTTCATCCATTTTTGAGAAATAGTGAAGAAGTGAAAAATCAAGTAGAAGATCATGAACTCGAAATAATAAAAAATTATGTAACGCTAATGGGTGGAATTATTCGAGTAAAAATAGAAGAAGAATATAGTGCAGTTTTTACAATATTTCTACCTACTTAGTGTTCCAAAATTACAAATCTAAAATTCCCTCTCGAATAGCATATTTTACCAAACCTACCGTATTTTTTACTTGGAGTTTATCTAGTATATTTCTACGATGAGTATTAACAGTTCTGATACTGATATAAAGTTTGTCGGCAATTTCTTGATTACTTTTTTCTTCTACAATAAGTTTTAGGATTTCCAACTCACGTGGAGTTAACCTTATAGTTTTCAAATCTTTTTTGTCATTATTATCGCTCAATAATTGCTGTATCATGGTATGAGAAATTTTTTGACTGTAATAAGTTTTCCCATTTGCAACTGCTCTTATTGCATCCATGATTTCTTTTGAACTAGAATCTTTTAACACATAGCCATCAGCACCAACTTCTAAAACCTTTCGGATAAATTCACTTTCATCGTGCATCGAAAGAATTAAAACTTTTACTGTTGGGTTTTTTTCTTTTATCCACTTGGTAGCAATAGTTCCATCATCTTCTCCAACAGAAATATCCATCAAAATTACATGAGGTGCTGTGGTTTCTACCTCGTTCATAAATTGTTGAATTGTTCCTGCAGAACCAACAATTTCCATATCCTTTTCATATTTTACCAATGATGAGATTCCATCTCGAAAGATCATGTGGTCATCAACTACATATATTTTAATCAACATAAATATTTTACTTTGCCTCGGTTCTTAAATATAAAAGGAGATAAAAATCCTTTAGATCAGCAGGTTGTTTTGAGCAAAGCTCCTACCCTACTTCCTAAATGGAAATCTTTTGACTGTTTCATCAAAACTTAAAAAAGGATGACATATCCTAATTGTCATCCTATAAGTTTGATTGAACTTTTGTCAAAATTAAATCCTTGCTTTCATCGAAAGTTAAAGATTTTGTTATTTATGATGTAGATTGTATTTCACTTGGACTTTTTGAGGAAAGTTATCTTGAAGAGTGTATAAATTAGTATCAGTAATTTATTTGGCTTTTTAAGTAGGTGTGATTCCTACCTTAATTTGAGTGTAAATGTCTAAGAATTTTTTGATATGTCAAATACCAATTAGTTGGTATATTAAAGCAATTAATTGGATAGATAAGTAAAGTTTTGGAAAAAAAAA
>Ga0079203_1001902_pt1 | contig 14617 bp, 10 predicted proteins | sample PorBlaMBantryBay_FD_68602 | JGI IMG/M metagenome (GOLD analysis project Ga0079203, IMG submission 68602) | Marine algae microbial communities from Bantry Bay - Bantry Bay, Ireland | ecosystem: Host-associated > Algae > Red algae > Blade | place: Bantry Bay, Ireland
AATGATGATCACAAAAAACATACAGAGCAAAATGATCATCATCGTCTTTTGTAACGAGGCAACGGTCTCCGCATTTTCCTTGGCCTGCCCTTCAAAGTTTACACTCACCGAAGGATATTGTTCCAATACCAAAGGAATCAGCTCTGCGTTTATATCTGCATTGACATCACTGATCGACACCTTTTCGCTACGAACATCTGCGGTGATACGTGTTTCTCGGCGACCATTGATATGATTAATGCTAACAATGCCTCGTTCTGATTTAAAATCTACTAATTGTCCTATTGGAATAGCTTGTCCGGTGGAGGTACGAATCCGCATATTTGTCAAATTTAAAATCGAACTACGATCTTTTAAATCATACCGTACCCAAACCTTTACCTCGTCCTGTCCACGTTGTAATCGTTGGATTTCTGCTCCAAAAAATCCTTGTCGTACATAGCGCATAATCTGATTCAAGGTAAACCCAAGACTTTTGGCCTTTGCTGTTAACTGTAAAGACAATTCCTTTAGTCCCTCTTTATCACTATCTTGTATATCCACAACTCCGGTAACATTGCTCATTTTTCTTTTCAAATCTTCTACTGCTTCATTCAGTTCCACTGGATTTGTTCCCACCAAAGAAATAGAAATAGGATCACCAAAAACATTTCCAAGGGTAAAGATCAATTTATCTACGCCATCGACTCGACCAATCTTTTCTTTTATTCGACGGACCAAATAACGATTATCAATCGTATCGCGCTCTTCTCCTTTCATCAAATAAAAGTTCATGTTTCCTTGGTAAGAAGTAGGGCCAATATTTTTTTCTATCACTTCAAAAACATCTCGGTCTGCTCCGAAACTAGATTCTTTTAGTTCTTCATTTATCTCTACAGCTGCTTTTTCGATTTTGTTTAAAACTTTCAAGACCTGGTCCTCTCGTGTTCCCGCTGGCATCTCCACGGTGACACCGAAGTTATCGCGTTGTACACTAGGAAAAAAGGTGCCTCGGATAATGCCTCCTGTCAAGGCACCAAACGTAATCAAGAGTCCCATGATACAGAGTGCTAGGGTAGGGAAGGGAAAATTCATTGCAAAACGAAGGACAGGCGCATAGACATTGGATTTTAAAAAGTCCATTACTCGGTCAAAAAATGCTGACACCCGATTACTATTTCCTTCCTGTAAGGCTTTGGAGTGTGCAACGTGAGCGGGAAGAATCAATGCACCTTCAATCAACGAAAAGACCAGTGTAAAAATCACCACGATAGATAATTGTGGAAATACTTCCCCTAAAAATCCGTCAACAAAAAAGAAAGTAGAAAAGGCAATTACTGTTGTAATAATTGCGGAGGTGACTGCTGGCAAAACTTCCATCGTTCCTTCCAGCGCTGCTTTCATCGCATATTTTACACCAATATCGCGGTACTCCTTTTCGTCAGTAGCGACTTCCTGTGCCGCTTGCCGTTCGGGAGAATAGCGTTCATAATGTTGATAAATATTTTCAGCAATCACAATTCCATCATCTACCAATATCCCGATCACCACCACCATTCCAAAAGTAGAAATTACATTGATGGTTACCCCCAATTGACTAGCCAACATAAACATTCCCGCAAAGGAAATTGGTATCGCTAATGCGACCCAAAATGCCAGGCGCCAATTTAAAAACATGGCTAACAACAACAGTACGATCAGGAATCCTATTAATCCATTTTCTTTAATAAATTCAATTCTACCATTCAGGTATTCTTTTCCATCTCGGATTTTTTTGACCTCCAGCATAGGGTATTTTTGCCTAAAGGTTTCGAGGTATGCGTAGGTATTATTCGCATTGTCAAACATATCCTCCTCTGTCGTATTGGAGACCTGAATGATAACGGCGGGCTGTCCATTAACAAAAGTTCTACTAGGATTATCCTGCCATTGATCTTTAATATTTGCGATCTGATGAAGATAAATAACACCACCATTGGAATTACTTCGGACGGGAATATTGGAGAGTTCTTGTGCGTAGTAGGATTTATTTTTGGCTCGGATAAGTAATTCTTCCTTTTCGGTTTTGATCGTTCCACCAGTGGTGAGAAGGTTGTTATTGCTGACTGCGTTTACCGCTTCATCGAAGGTAATATTGAGGGCGCGCATATCGCTTTCGCGAAAACTAATTTCGATTTCCTCTTCCGGAAATCCAGATATTTCTACTTTTGAAATACCATCAATGGCCAGTAGATCATCTTCTGCAACGCGGGCATATTTTTTCAGCGTCCGTAAATCTACATTACCGGAAAGTGAAAAAATATAGGAGGCACTATAATTAATTCTTTTAAAAATAATAGGAGGTTCCATGCGTCCGGGAAAAGAACTAATCTGATCAACTGCATTTTTAACATCCTGTAAAACCAAATCTGTATCAAAGCCACGATAAGCTTCTACTGTAATGGTCGCTGCATTTTCAGAAGATACACTGCTGGTTTGTTTTACACCAGCAATACCCACTAGATTTTCCTCGATTTTATTGACCACCCCTTCTTCCATTTCTTGGGGAGAAGCGCCAGGATAAAATAATTGGATATTGATAATTCGGGATGGATTTTCGGGAAAAAAGGTTGTTTTTAATTGGGTCAACCCCAAATATCCCATAATGAAAATAAAGACCATCAATAGGTTGGCCGCCACTGAATTCCGTAAAAAGAAATTAATTATTCCGCGCATGATTTATATTTTTGCCTCCGTCGCCTTTTGACCGGGTGATAGACTATTCAGTCCCTTGATAATAATTTTTTCAGTCGAATCTACTCCTCGGACCAATATCTGATCATCCATCCGTAAAACCAATTCTACTGATTTTTCCCGAATTGATCCTTCTTCTAAAACATAAATTTGATTTTGATTGACAATGGCTTGCAAGGGTAAAGCCGTCACGTCCTTTATGGAATTGCCAGCCAGTTCCCCCTTGAGGTACATACCATCCCGCAGGCCGATACCCGCCACAGCGATATAGACTGGAATACTTTGAGTCGTCTGGTCTATTTGTCGGCCTATACGACTGATCGTTCCTTTGAAATTCTTGTTCAGTGCTTCTTCTCGTAAGCTTACCTGTTGTCCGACCTTTATCAGATTGAAATTTTCCATGCTAATCGGCGCCTGTAATTCGTATTGACTGGAATTCATAATGGAGGCCAGTTGTGTACCTGGGCTGACCAGCGATCCGGGATAGGTATTGACTTGCATAAAAACACCAGAAAAAGGAGCGTACACGGAGAAATTATTTAATCGCTCTTCTGCACTTTTAATAGAATAATAGAGGTTGTAAATATTTTTTCCGGCGACATAATATTTTTCCTGCTGATTCTCAATAGCTGGTAAATCGGGCGTCCTGTTTTCAATCTCAAAATTATCCAGATAGGTTTTCCACTTTTGAAAAGCATCTGGATAATCAAATTTTAAATCCGGCATTATTTGGGTAATGGCATTCAGCAGGCTGCTACGTTGTGCAAACAGGCTGAGGCGTTCGTCTGTGCTTTCTGCACGAAAGAGGAGGTCTCCTTTTTTAAAATAACTCCCTTCCCGCCATACCTTTCCTACATCCTCCAGCTTGCCGTTGGCTTCTGCTGACAGGGTTATTTTTTGAAAAGCATTCAAGCGACCATCAATTTCAATTTTACTATTCACTGTTTTAGTAGCAAAGGATTCCGTGGTAACATAGACGATAGCTTCTTCTACTGGCGTTGTTTTGATATTGGATTTTTTTTGTTTGCTCAAGTAGTTAAACATTCCTGCACCAGCAATTATGATGAGGAGAGAGGCAACTAAGGAAACAATTATTTTTCTTTTTGTCATTAGGAACGATTTGTATTTGACGATGGTTTTTGGGAATTGGATGAGGTTGTGGTATGCTCCGTTAAGTGTTGATATAAAGCAGAAAGCACTTTTTTTGTGGTCGCTAATTCTTGTGGTGAAAAATTTTCGAGTAGGGCGTGATCCAGTGCGGCGCTTCGTTGCTCTGCTTCAAAACGCATCTTTTTAGCTTTTGCTGTAAGAAAGATAAGCTTGCCTCGACCATCTTCTGGATCGAGTCGCTTCTCTATCAGACCAGAAGTTTGTAGACTATGCAACATTTTATTGATGCTACTCTTATTTTTGATCAAAGACATGCCTAAATCCTTCTGATTTACCCCATCCTTGGCCCATAGGTCAGCTAGAATACCTACGCAGGAAGTAGGGAAATGATGATCCTCTTCTATCAAAAAATTCTCTACCGAACGACTGATAAGTCTTGCAACCCTATTGGTCAAAAATCCGAAATGATGGTAAGGGTTAAATGTTGGCATCAGGGGGGTAAATAAAATTAGTTGAAAAAAGAACATAGATAAACACGCGCATGGCTCATCTATTAGACAAGGCCAGGGCTTCGTGAATATTTGTAGGTATCAATAGACAGGATTAGAAACCAAAATTACCCAAAAAAGTTCATTAGTGAACGATATTTTAGAAATGAATTACCGATTACGGGTGGCTTGTATACGATTTACAAATGACCGTGCTTTGCCAGCTTCGACTGCCTGAATTTCCATTTTTTCACCATCGGGCATTTTGACGCTTAGTTCTTTCGTTTTCATACCGAGTAGTTCATCTTCAAAGCGGGTGTTACTACTACCGATGTCGAGGATACCTTGTTTGTATCCAAAGTAATAATAGTAATCACTAGGTGATTTGATATAAATGTAAATCCGGTCATCGCCATTGGAGGGCATTTTAAATTCTACGTGGCAAGTAAGTATCCGGTTGATGGGGGTACCACCTATTACGCCTACGGCAGATTCATTGTCGGAAGTGACCATAGATTGATATTCGACGTCCCACTTCATGGGCATTTTAGAAAAGACGAAGGCATATTTATTATTCTTTTTGGGAAGTTCAAGTCCAAGACTAGACGTTCGAGCCAATGTATTTTTATAACTTTTATCATCCTCAATTAGTACTGCCAATGCTTTTTTATAAAAAGTATGATCCGCTGTATAATTAATTGGACGTGCATCGAAGCTACTACTGACCAAATCCGTTACCATGATTTTAAGTAACTTTTCTGGCACCTTCATCATGATACCCGCCATCACTTCCGCCTTGAATTTTTGGTCGGCAGAACCGCCGGGGAAAGCCGTTTCTGCGGTACCTGCGGCATCTACTTTTACGTAATCGAGGTTGGAACCCAGGTTGAGCTTTCCACTGACACTTACGGCATTCGTTCTTACGTTATACTCCATTCTATCTCCCCGGACAAAATCACTAACCACATTGGTAGAATCTCCAAAAATAAAAGTGTCATTTTTCTTATTATATTTAAACACTCCTTTGGCATCCAAGAGCGCCCGATCCTTTCGTAGATGGGTGGGCTGCATCATACGAGGGTAAACAATGGCCTGTTCCTTACTCAGGAAAATACCTGTACGTAACGGTTCGCCTGCAAAATTCTTAGGTGTATCAAAAGAAATAACCAGGTCTTTTTTATCTGCTTTGTTACGTACCGTAAACCATTCTCGGTTGGGAAGCAGGGGAGCGTCTAGCTTGGCAAAACCATCGAAGTCAAGGTTTTTGTCGTTTGCATTGAGGGTAATCGTTCCTTGGTATTGCGTCTTTGCATCAATGTAAAAGTTATCATCTGCTTTGATCTCTCCCTTGGCGCGGGTTTCGGTAGGTTTGGTGGTTTGATTCCCCTTCCCGATTCGTGCACCGACGATGTCTGCAAAGTATATTTCTTGTTGTCGGTCGCCAATATTATATTCATAATAACCTTTGGCGGTGTAGTCTTTTTTACCTTTTATATCTACGGTTGCGCGATTGATAACATGGTATTCGTTTTCAAGGCTGGCCGTAATCTTAGCATTGGATAAGGTAGACATAACCCCACCTTTTTTGATTTCAATATCTCCAGTTTCTGTATATACATACGCATCGCAGGTTTGTATACGTGGAACGCCACCAATCTTCAACTCATTGGTTTTTAAATCATAAGTAGCTGATTCTGCTTCAAAATTCAAAGAATCCTGATCGGGATGGATGGACACAAAATCTCCGTATTTCCGGTCATTTTTATTTTTAAAAGTGATCTTCTCTCCGGCCATATCCCAGTCGAGTTCTCCCATGGAGGTTTGGTATTGATTGTAGGGCATGGTGGTGGTGAGGCCATCTTCGTTGGCGATAATTTCACCTCTTTGAGTATCAAAATCCAGATCCGCATTTACATTTTCGGTATCAAAGGCGAACTCTCCTTCAAATGCTTTAATCTTCAGATTAGAGGTATCTGCGGTAACAGAAAAGGCACCAAAAGACATTAATTTAGAAGCCAGAATACCTTTCTCCCATTCAAATTTTCCTTTTGCTTTCAGTCCGTCGGGAGTCAAAATAAGGGTGCCGTCTACTGTATAATTGTCCGCTTTAAAGAGTTTAAAAGATTCCTCCTTACTACGGATATACATGCTATCCTGATAGGGTTTCCAATCAATAGACACATCAATACCAACTGCTTGTGGGATTTTAACGGCACTGTTTCGATCTTCAGTTAAGTCAAATCTTTTGGCCGTTCCGGTCATCTGTTTGGGACGAAAGATCAAATCCTCACTATCCATCGAAGCACCGAGATATTGGATATTTCCCTTTCCAAAAAATCCTTTATTACTCAAATCAATTTCTCCGCGATATTTTCCTTTTTGAGAATAGGCAGGGTAGCCTCCGGGGCCCGTGTTGGTGACAAATCCAAGGCTGGCATCTTCTTCACGAACGACAACGGTTTCTTTAAAGACTGGGAATATATCCGAACTGTACATTTCTCCTTTAAAGGTCACGTCTTCCTGGGTGAAATCGTCGAGTTGGTTAAAGCTGAATTTTGCTAATTCAAAATAAAAAGAATCTCGTTTATAAACACGGTTTAAGGTTTCTTGATAATCATAGAATACATAGGATGGCCCTTTGGTGTTATAGGAAGGAAACATAGGAAGTTCTTCCTTGCCGGATTTATTTTCTGGTGCATCAATTAGCAAAATACCATTACCGTGTTCGATACGGGAGCTAATAGAAAGGGCTTCTGGTTTTCCATTTTCATCTTCCGCTCCGGTAGGAATAAAGAGGTCAAAATATCTAACGGAGTCGATGGTGATGTGATTTTGGTCATAAGTATAGTGCATATTCTTTCCTTCCAAAATTCCAAAACCTGCAAAAACGCGACCGTCAAAATCTATGTCCCGATTTTTACCAAGAACAAGGTTTTCGTTAAAAGGTTTGGCGGCTACCTGTTGTACGGGACTGAACTCAATTCTTTCCACTCCTTGTACATCAATGGTATTATTTTTTAAATTTAAAACGGCGTTAGTCTTGTCAGATTTGGATTTTATTTTTAAAATATCGTAATCCACTTTTTTACTGCTGGCATTGGTGTAATGATACACCTTGTCTTTTACCGTTACAATTTGGTCTTCACTATCATAATTTACAAAACCCTGTGCCACCAGATCGTATAACAAACTTTGGATGCTGGTTACATCATATTTTGGGTTAATTTTTTTTGCCAATCCGTTGGCGTCTACTTGTCGAACCCCTTCCTGGTCGGCATATTGCCGGATGGCGGTGATGGGATTGCTGGTAGAAATGTTTTGGATGCGCCGCATATCTGCTTCTTCAAAATAATGAAGCGATTCAAACTCTACATTACTGGCGTTGGAAAAACTGACGGCACTGGTACCGAGTAGGAGGCTATCGCTGCTCATTTTCCACAACAATTTATCTACATTGATATTCATGTTTTGTTGAGATGCAAAAAATGGATTTCGATCATTTCCACGCTGGCCTCTGAAGAGTTGCATTTCTTGTTTGAGAATATCAAATTTTATATTAACCGAAGGGTGGAAGATAGAATCCTGATCGAGGTAAATGGTCATTTCGGTTCGTTCGGATGCGATTCGTTCTCCTTTGCGGATGACGAAATTTTCGGACTGTCCTTGAAACCGTTTTTTGTTATCTTGTTCGATGATGATTTTGGCTTTATTCTCCTTCGTACCATAGCCATATACGGTCGTTCCATTTAATTTAAATCCACCTTTATAGCGGATACCATCTCCAATATCATTAATCTCTAAGACCTGTTCAGCAGATTGGAATCGGGGATAAGATCCATCTGCTTTATTTTTGATAGCCATTATTTTATCCTCAAAGTTTCCTGCCACTTTTTTGCTACCAAAAAGATCCGGGTATTCCAAGGTTGCTTTACTGACACGGAATAAACTTTTTTTAATTTCTATTTTATAAGTATCCAGGGTAGCGACAATGTCTACTGATTCTCCGAATCGTTTCCAATTTACCTGACCTCCTTGACCTTCCCATTGGAGTGTCACAGGGTAGTAGATTCCTTTAGTATTATTGATGGTAATGGTATCTTTTTTTCTAAATCCCTGAATGTCTACTTTGTCATAAACAACTATGGGTTTTTTATCCTGGTATTCCATTTTAAATTCATCGGCGATTCCCATCCAGTTGACGCCCGCTTTGGGTTCGCGGAAGGTACGATGTTCAAAGAACGAGTCAGAAAATTCCAGGTACTGCTGGTACGGTTTGATTTTTCGTCCCTCAATATTGGCAAGTATTTCATCTAAGACGATATGCCAGTCTTTGAATTTTTGTTCTCCATTTTCCAGTTTTTTTACTTTGACCAAACTGCTGAGATAAGGAATGAAGTAAGGCGCTGGCCGCATTTTAAATTGCAGCATCGCATTACTGGTTTTTATAATTTGATTAAATTCTTCGTCGGCAAAAACACCTGCTTTGAATTGGTCTTCATACGCCTCAAAGGCATCTTCCATTTTCTTTTGCTTGCTGGAGGTCATAAATTCTTTGAGCTGTTCCAGATACTCACTTGGGACGGCGGAGAATTCACTGAGTTTTTGACCAGAAATGGTGACAGAAAACAAGAATAAAAAGCAGATTAAGGATAAAAAATTCTTACACATAAAATAGAAAAATTTAACTGCCTGGGAGCAGACTGGTATTAATCAGTTTTGGTGGTTATTTAATTTGTACAAACAGGTACTTGTTTACCCTACGTAGCTGGTCATTTTTTGTTCAAAACCATACAAATCCATTTATCTTTCGAATAAATCTGTTCAATGGTAAAGCCTTGATTGAGGGTGGATGTCTTAAGTAGGTCGGTATCCGGCTGAATAAACCCGGAGATCAATAAATGACCATTGGGTTTTAGCTGTTGATATAACGAGGGAAGACTGTCTAAAATTACGTTTCGATTGATATTTGCAAGGATTATTTCATAGTGTTTTTTGGCCAGTTGATCCAATGTTCCTTCGTAAACGGCAATATTTGGAGTTTGATTTAAGATCAAGTGTTCTTTTGTATTGTCAACGGCAGGTGGTTCAATATCCACTGCATCTATCGGCGTTGCCCCTAATTTTGCTGCTAAAATGGCCAAAATACCCGTTCCACAACCATAATCGAGCACCTTTTTACCTTCAAAGTTAAGCGTTTGCATCGCATCAATCATCATCCAAGTAGTAGCATGGTGGCCCGTTCCGAAGGCCATTTTGGGTTGAATACTGATGGTATGGCTTACCGGAGGATCAAATTCGGGGTGAAAATCAGCTCGGATTCCACAAAAATCTTTTACGCGAATGGGGGTGAAATTCGATTCCCAGATGGCATTCCAGTTTTGATAAGGGATGACAGCGACCTCGAATGTGAAAGAAATTCGTTCTTGGATCGCGATAATTTCCTGTTTTACGGATGGAGTATAGTCCGCAGAGGGCAGGTAGGCCAGCAGCGCATCAGGTGTTTCCTCAAAACTATCGAAAGGAAGGTCGTGAAGCAAGGCGAGCAATAAATCTGGGTCGGTAGTTTGAAAGGTGATTTTGGTGTATTGCATAAAGGGATTGGATCGTAATATTTGTGGATGCATTGAGCGTGACGGATATTGAACAACTTTTTTATACAAAAAAAATCGAAAGACAGAACCGATTGATTATCCGTACACTTCCTTACGGCAGGATTTTAAAGTATTCATCAATAAAGAAGTCACGGTCATGGGACCTACACCGCCAGGCACCGGCGTAATGTAGCTGCATTTGGGCGCTACCTCATCAAATTTTACATCTCCGGCCAGTCGGTATCCTCGATTTTTAGAGGCATCCTCAATCCGGTTGATGCCCACATCAATAACCACGGCTCCTTCTTTGACCATATCTGCGGTAATAAATTCAGGTTTACCCAATGCCACGATGAGTATATCCGCACGACGGGTGTGTTCTGCTAGATTTTGTGTGCGGCTATGACAAAGGACGACGGTTGCATTGCCAGGCGTCGCTTTTCGCGAAAGCAAAATACTGATAGGCGTACCGACAATATTACTTCTTCCGAGTACGACACATTCTTTTCCAGAAATATCTATGTTGTTTCGATCAAGCATTTGCACAATTCCAAAAGGAGTCGCAGGAAGATAGGAAGGCATTCCTTGTGCCATACGGCCAAAATTAGTAGGATGGAAGCCATCTACATCTTTTTTTGGGTCAATGGCCAGAGTGATTCTTTCTTCGTTGATATGCTTGGGTAAGGGAAGCTGTACGATAAAGCCATCAATTTCGGGATCGTTGTTGAGTTTGTCGATAATTTCGAGCACTTCACTTTCGGTCGTCTCTGCCTCTCTTTCAATCAAGGTAGACTTAAAGCCGACCTGTTCACAACTCTTTACTTTGTTGCGGACGTATACCTTCGATGCGGGATCCATGCCTACGAGTACTGCGGCCAGGTGTGGTGGACGGTTACCTGCGGCTAGATGGACCTTTACTGTTTCGGCAATTTCTGCTTTGATCGTTTTGGCCAGCTCGCGGCCATCAATTAATTTCATGGTATGTTGGATTTTGGACAAAGGTACTCGGTTGCATTTGATTCTGCAAACTTATAACAGGTAGGTCTTAAAATCCGTAGATCAAGACGCTTCCAAAAATTCATCCGTAAAGTGTCCTGGACTCTTATCCTTTGAAAACTTTTTTTTATTATAAGAAACAGAGCCACCCTTTGGAATCGAAAGACTCACCCATTCCTCCCCACGTCGCATTTGCCCAATCAACACAATCTGCCCAACATGATAAGCATAATGCGCCATTTGCCGAAGGACGGCTTCCGTGATCGTATGACCTTGGTTGCGGATATAAACCAGCTGATCGAAGTTGTCTTCGTTGATGGTGGAGAGGGCAGTGAATAGACAGCCCCAGCCAGCTTCCCACTTTTTTAGCAGCTCTTTTCTGCTTTTGATGAGGTCCTCAAATTCTTGATCGCGTTGCCGGAAATCCTTCTCTCCGTCAGTCGTTAAAAAGTCAGTCCAGCGGGACAGCATATTTCCATGTAGATGATTAACGATAATTGCAATGGAGTTGTTCCCTGATTCAGATTGCCATTGTAGGTCTTCGTCAGAGAGCTGTGCAAAGGTTTTGTCACCTAGTTGTTTGTAGTAGGCAAATTGTTTTTCTGTGGCAGAAAGGAAGTTGTTGATGGACATGTTTTCTAGATTGAAAGTTTCTTGTACAGTTTTAATGATCTTTTTAATTAGAATGGAAATCGAAATTAGCGCTAGAATGTACTCTTTTACTGAATAAGACGCTTATTTTTGAGGTTCCTTCCCTTGCAAAAATACGCAATTTATTATTCGGCCATTACTTAGCAATCGTTGAATCTGTTGCACTTTGATGGACTTGGAACCCCGATTGTACAGCGTCTGTCACCACAAAAAATTACCACAAATGGCCGCAGCTCTGAAAAGAGAATTAAATACAAAAATAGCCAAGACCACCCCTTAAATTTCAACTAACTTTTGAACATCTTCCCAATCCCAATCCCAATCCCAATTCCCATTCCCATTCCCAATCCCAATCCCAATCCCAATTCTTATTCTTATTCCCATTCCCATTCCCATTCCCATTCCCATTCTAATTCTAATTCTAATTCTAATTCTAATTCTAATTCTAATTCCCATTCTTATTCTAATTCCCATTCTAATTCTAATTCAAATTCTAATTCAAATTCCCATTCTAATTCTAATTCCCATTCCCATCCCCAAAACCCTTCTTAAACCGATTTTTAGTATCTTGCGGCGCATGGAAACCACCAAAATAATCGACGCCTTACGAGTTGTCAAAGATCCTCAATCCGGACAAGACGTGATCAGCCGTAATATGATTCACGATTTAAAAATTGACGGCAAGAATGTCAATCTAAGCATTCAACTGCCGAGTCTTAGTATGCCCGGGAAAGCGGATTTAAATTTTGCCGTCATGGCCGCTGTCCAGACCCTCTATCCCGAAGCAGAAGTCAATGTCCATAATTTTGCGAAAGCTCAACAAAGCCTACAACCCACTAAATTACTATCTCAAGTAAAAAATATCATCGCCGTCGCTAGTGGAAAAGGAGGCGTAGGAAAATCAACCGTCAGCGTCAATCTCGCCCTTGCCCTACAACAACAAGGCTATCAAGTAGGCCTGGTCGATGCCGATCTTTACGGCCCATCCATCCCCACGATGCTCGGTCTGCAAGGCCAACGTCCCAAAGTACAAGACCTCGACGGCAAAGCCATGCTTACCCCACTTCGGGTCCACGGTATTTCCGTCATGTCGATTGGCTTTATCATCGAACCTGAGCAGGCGGTCGTACTACGCGGCCCTCGCCTCGGTGGTATCATCCGCCAGTTCCTCGCAGACACCATCTGGCCTCCGCTCGACTATCTCATCATCGACCTTCCCCCAGGTACGGGAGACATCCAACTCACCCTGGTACAAACCGTCCCTGTAACCGGAGTAGTTGCCGTCACCACGCCGCAAGAAGTTGCCGTAGTAGACGCTATTAAAGCAATCAATATGTTCTTGTTGCCTTCGGTACAAGTACCGATCTTAGGAATTATAGAAAATATGAGTTGGTTTACACCAGAAGAATTGCCTGATAATAAATACCATATTTTTGGAGAAGGAGGGGGAGGACGCTTAGCGAAATTTGCAGATACAAAACTCTTGGGCCAAATACCTCTGGTACAAAGCATCCGTGAAGCTGGTGACTCCGGTCGCCCCGTCATCATGCACAATCCCGACAATCCGTCGCGTCTGGCCTTTTTAGAAATCGCCAGTGCATTGACGACGACAGTCGATCATCGCAATGAAAAAATTGCTCCTACGAAAAAGGTAGATATAAAATCGTAAGGTTGTCAACATTCCTTAAATACTCGAATGATTAAGATCTTTTTTAATAGCACAGTAGATGGAGTCTCAACTAAAGACCTTCCTTCTTACCTGTTGCACAACTGAGAAAACGTAAAGGTTGATTTGTTCGCCGGTACTACAGCACTTCCCTTGCTTTCAGATGCTCCTGTAAATCCTAAAACCCCAAATCAACTACCACCGGAAAATGATCCGACGCATACTTCAAATCAACCAAACTAGACAACACCCCATAACGCGCTACCTCAACAGTCGATTTCGATACCATGATATAATCAATTCTCTTTTATAGCGGAGTACTCACCTTTGTCTATGCCGTCTCTTCCGGTACCGACGGTTTTATAATTTTTTAAAGCGTTTTTCAAATCTACCATCTGGTTGGGCCGCGCTTCCTGAACACCCATAATATCGGGGGCGTAAAACTGGACTTGTGAACTTAAAAAATCCTTTCTTTTCGCCCAGGCATTCTCGCCATCAGACGCTACGTCCAGACGGATATTATAGGTCATCATCCGAAGAGTAGGGGACTCGGTTACTACTTTTTCTTTTGTCATCGGTTGCTGCTCACAGCTTACAACACTAAAAAAAAGTAGAAAAAATATTATATATAAATGTTTCATGTTACTTATTTGTTTTTTGAAATACCCGAACATAATCAACCAACATCTGTGCGGGAAATACGGAATCGTCAATTCCTTTTTCTACCCTGGCATTTTTTAAACGATCCACATAATAGTGCTTTTCCATATTCCTTTTCAATCCATATTCAAAGGCCCATTTGGTCGAGTCGGGTCTTCCTTTATAATTAAATTCATCACTCCATACCAGCTCGTAGCCGTTACGGATTGGACTTTTCTTTATTAATTCAAATGCAAGTTCTGGTTCATCAGTTGTTATATAGTCAAAATCATTTGCAATCAGCCAATCTATATCCTCAGCTTTGTTAGCCGTCCAGGCGTTTAGTATCAACCCTTTTTCCTTTGCACTGCTGATCCATTGGGGACGTTTTTTTAGTTTACGAATCAAATAGTCTAATCCAGAAATCCCATCGGCTTTTAATTGTTCCGGACTTTTAGAACCATCTCGCATTCCTTAACGCAGCGATTGAGTTTTGAGGTAAGTTTTTTGCTTTCCAGGCGCCGCGATGCGCGATGACTTTGTTTTGGGGAAGGGTAGTGCTAGTGCTGTTATTTTGGGTGCTTGGTGTGCAAGCGACAAGATAAAGTAATATTAGTAATAAAAAAGAAATTAGTTTGTTGGTGTACATAAGAAAGTGAATGAATAGTTAGTGATAATCAAAAGGACGAGTAGGATGGTTCAACTTATTTTTAATATGTCACTTAAAGAAAAATTCTTGCCCCTAGATCTAACTAGAAGCAAGA
>Ga0079203_1001915_pt1 | contig 14558 bp, 12 predicted proteins | sample PorBlaMBantryBay_FD_68602 | JGI IMG/M metagenome (GOLD analysis project Ga0079203, IMG submission 68602) | Marine algae microbial communities from Bantry Bay - Bantry Bay, Ireland | ecosystem: Host-associated > Algae > Red algae > Blade | place: Bantry Bay, Ireland
CCAACGTCCTCCGAGTCCCCGGTCGCCTCTACCGCCAGCGCCACGGTGGCGGCGGTTCCAACGTCGACGTCCGCAGCAACGCCGGTTGCAACCACGACCGTCCCAGGACCGACACTTCCCCCGGCCGCAGCAACCGCTACCTCAACCCCCCAGCCCGCAACCGCAACCGCTACGGCGATCCCCGCCACGGTGGCAGCAACGTCGACCTCGGCTCCCGTAGCTTCGGAGTCAACGTCGGCGACTTCGGACCCAACCTCGACTGCCCGATCCACCACCGTGCCAACCGCGACGTCTGTTCCCATGGTGACCACGACTCCTCCGTCAACCGCACTGCCCGCACCGACCGCAGTACCCATACCGACCGCCGTACCCGCACCGACCGCAGTACCGACACCGACCGCAGTGCCCACACCGACCGCGGTACCTACGCCAACGGTGACTCCGGTTCCGCCAACAGCAACCCCGGGGCCGGTTCAGCCTGGAGCCGCCATGGGCATTGCGCTCGGGGGTGGGATCTTTGACCTGTCGATCAACGTCGCCAACCAACGCTTTGCCGAGCTGAGCGACGCGGGCGTCACCTGGGTCCGATTGGACATCAATTGGGGCGCCATCGAACCGACGCCAGGTGCCTACGCGTGGGACGAGACCGACGCGTTGATCACGGCTGCGCGAAACAACGGGCTCCAGGTTCTTGGTCTCATTGCCTATACCCCGTCGTGGGCTCGGCCAGCCGGATCCAACGACAAACACCAGCCGCTGCAGATTGAGGACTTTGCAACCTTCGCCGGCATTGCCGCCGATCGGTACCACCAACAGATCACCAACTGGGAGATCTGGAACGAGCCCAATCACCTGCCGTTCTGGTCCAGCGGACCGGACCCGGTGGTCTACGGCCAGATGCTGAGCGCAACGGCCCGGCGCATCCGTGAGGTCCAGCCCGGCGCCTTCATCATCTCCGGTGGACTTTCGCCAGCGATCGACGGCAGCGGATCCGTTTCGCCAGAGACGTTCATCTCCGGGTTCCTGCCATATGTCCCGCCAGGCCTTATCAACGCGGTGGGAATTCATCCCTACAGCTTTCCGGCCATGCCCACTGACGCCCATGCCTGGAACACGTTTTACCGCATGCCGGCCATGGTCGGTCTGGTGCAGTCAACTCACCCCGGGGTCGTGTTGTGGCCGACCGAGTTTGGCGCCCCAACCAACCAGGTGACCCCCGACGATCAGGCGGCTGCGGTTCGGCTGGCCGTCGACTGCTCTGAACGCCACGCGTGGCTGGGCCCCATGTTCATCTTCACGTTGCAGGACTTCGGCGGGGACTCTTTCGGTCTGCTCAACAGCAACGCCTCGCCGAAGCCCGCTTGGGCGACGCTGGTCGACCTTGGCCGCGGCGGTGCGGACCCTTTGCGCTGCAATCTGTAGCGACTGTCCATGAGCCTGCCCGGCTAGCCTTCGGCGTCATGACCGCACCCATCGCCGTTACTGTCGCCCGAGGTCCGGTCCCCGAATCTCGCCATGAGGTTCATGCAGTCGTCGTCGATGAGAATGGCGTGGTGGCCAGCTGGGGTGACCCGGCCCGGCCGACCATGGCTCGCAGCGCCATCAAAGCCATCCAGCTTCTTCCGCTGCTTCGCACCGGCGCCGCAGCAGCCTTTGACGTCACCGACGACGAGATCGCGCTGGCTGCTTCCAGCCACGGCGCCGAACCAGACCATGTTGAGCGAGTGCGAGGTTGGCTCCACCGAATTGGTTGCGAGGAGACCCATCTGGAATGCGGGCCGATGACCCCGCTTACAGCAGGCGCAGCCGTCGCTCTCCACCAGAGTGGCGAAGCCCCGACCGCTGTGCACAACTGCTGCTCGGGCAAGCACACCGGCTTTCTGACCTTGGCGAGACATCTCGATGTACCGACTGCTGGCTACCTCCAGCCGGACCACCCGGTGCAGCAGGCGGTCACCAACGCCATCGAGGTCATGACCGGGGTTTCCACCCAGGGGCAGGAGCCGGCAATCGACGGCTGCGGCATTCCGGTATGGACTCTCCCGTTACAGCATCTGGCGGTTGGCATGGCTCGGTTGGTCCATCACCGGGATCTGACGCCGGACTGGTCGGAAGCCTCCCAGTGGGCTGTCGATGCGCTTACTCCCCCTGACCGGGCCTTTCTGGTGTCGGGAACCGACCGCGCCGAAGTGATCATCGCCCAGCACGCCACCGAGCCCATCGTGTCCAAAGGTGGCGCCGAAGGAGTCTTTATGGGCTGTCTGCCTGAGCGAGGCATTGGCTTCGCCCTCAAGGCCACCGATGGTGCCCTTCGGGCGGTGGAGGCCGCAACCGCAGCGCTGCTGGTCCACATGGGTGCCATGGACCCCACCAATCAACTCCCCCGGCCCGTGAGTAACACGCTCGGCCATCAGGTCGGCCAGATTGCCGTCACGTTGGAACCGAGCGCCACCTGACCTGGGGCTGCGGGCCCCCGTCAGCATGGGTCACGGTTCCCATACCCTTGGTGGTATGGGACTTGCCGATCGTCTGTTCAAAGCCATCGACGGGAAATCGTCCAAACCGTTCACGCCGGGTAGCGGTCCGCCGATGCTGGCCACCCCCGCTCCCGTCTTTGCTCCCCCGCTGGATGCCTCCGGCGCCCAATGGGTTGTCCCGGTGCTCGAAGTTGCGTACTACCCCGTTGATCGTCGCGGCAACATTGACCGCGCCGTCACCGGCGATGTTGGGGAACCCCTGGATCAAATCCGCTCCAAAGTTTCCGCGGTCTCCCGCCAGGTCCACCTGGCGCTCGAGGCCGGTTCGGCCCACCACCACTACAAGAATCCGGCCAGCCAGCCCTGCGTGCGCTACGAGACCGTTCAACACCTGGAAATCATGGAGCCCATCCCCACGTGGAACAAGCCGGGCCACAAGGTTCCCATGGCGGACTACAACGCCATCATGCACCGGATTGACATCGCTGCGTGGGTGGCTCGCGGGATTAAGCAGGTCTGGCTGTGGGGCTACCACGGCGGGGTGATTGACATGTGGGAGTCCAACATGGCTGGACCCCACGGCGACATATCCAACAGCGACCGCGACCCCAAAGACCTGCCGGTCCTCGACCGGACCTACACCGTCTATCACTACAACTACGGCCGTGGTCCGTCCGAGGCGGTCGAAGATCACATGCATCAGATCGAAGCGCTGCTCCGCACGCTGGACCATGAATTGTTCTGGGACCGGTTCGTCGGCCGGACCGGGGGCGGTCGTTGCGGATGGGCGCACTTTCCGCCAAACGGCACCCGGGACTATGACTGGGCCAACACCAAACCGGCGATTACCGACATCGAGGACTGGACTCCCGAAGGCGGTCCCACAAGTCGGATGGACTCACGACGCTGGAACCAGGACAGCCTCACCTGGTTCATCTACTGGATGCAGAATCTCCCGGGCGCCAACAATGGCCTGACGTGGAAAGGCAAGCCCATCACCAACTGGTGGTGGTTCATTGCTGACCTTGATGATGCGCTCGCCAACGGCAAGCGTCTCGCAGGCTGATTAGCCGCCAGGCGTTTCCGGTGCCGCCTCGGCGGCTTCGGCGGGAGCGGCCGGTGCTGCTTCGGCTGCGGGTGCGGTTTCTGTGGCCGCCGCTTCCGGTGCTGGCGCAACTTCGGTTGGAGCGGCCTCCGGGGCCGAAGCTGCGGCCTCTGGGGGCGTCTCTACCGGAGGCGTCGTAGCGGGAGCCGGCTCGGCTGACTCGTCGACGGCGGGTGCCGTCGGTTCGGCCTTCGGCGCCGACGTCTTGGCGTCGCTTTTGTTGTCGCCCTTGTTGTCGGGACTCTTGTTGTCGCCCTTGTTGTCGGGACCCTTGTCGTCGCTCTTGTTGTCGGGGCTCTTGTTGTCGCCCTTGCTGTCGGGACCCTTGTCGCCGCCCTTGTTGTCGGGACCTTTGTCGCCGCCCGTCTTGTCGGGACCCTTGCCCCCACTCTTGTTTCCACCTTTGCCACGACTGCGACCGCGTCCGCCGCCTCGCCGATCGGTGCGGGGCTCGATGCCGAGCATGGTGGCAATCTGAGGGATCCGGTTGGACAACTTGGTGACGGTGTCAACGATCTCGCGATCTTCCTTGTCCGGCACACCAGCGGGCGTAACAAACTCGCGAATCGGCGAGAACGCAACCGCGTCCACAACCGAGGCCCAACGACTTGGCTCTTCGTCTTCTGAGAGCGCTTCGTTGGTGGCGTTCAACAACTTCTCCGCCAACTCGGCCGGCATCGGCGTTCCCGCTTTGACGGGCCGGGCGCTCGACCGAAGCGCCCGAACAATGCGGCCTTCGCCAATGGCGCTCTCCAACTCCCGAAGCCAAGCGGCCTGCTCCCGGTCCTGGCGGGCCTTGATCTTGTGACGCAATTCGGTCGCCTTGGCCCGACTTTCGTCATCCCGGGCGCCGGTTTCGGCGGCCACCACAACCGAGCGAAGGTCTCGAATATCGACCTTGTCGGCGCCGGCGATGGCCGCATCGGCGCGGTCACGCCACTCGGCGGCCTGCATGTTGGACACCATGTTCTCGGCCAGGTTCAGCAAGGGGCCGGTGGGAACCTCAGGGTTGCCTTCGGCCCGGGCTTTGGCGTTTTGATTCTCCAGCGACGCTCGGATGCCGGGCATGCCACCATCCAGGAGCTGTTCGCCAATGAGACGATGCTCTTCGGGAAGGGAATCGAGCCACGCGCTCCGGTGCACGTTGGCCGGGCGCAGGCGAGGCGCCTGCTCTCGTCGGCCGCGGTTACCGCCGCCCCGACCGCCACGATCTCCGCCGCCCCGACCGCCACGATCTCCGCCGCCACCGCCGCCACGGTCTCCGCCGCCCCGACCGCCGCCGCGATCAAAACTGTCGCCGCGATCACGACGACCGCCGCGACTGTCACGCCCCTTCTTGCCCTTGTAGAGCTTGCTGGTCACCAGCTGCTCTTCGCGTCCGCTGCCCAGAATCTCCAAGGTCTCGGCTTTCGCCCGAGGACCTTTGGGGGCGTGGACCTGGGTGATCTCAATGCCGTCGACCATGTAGTCCGCGTCCGCTTTGAAGACGTCGCCGACCTTTGCGCCGTTCGGCACAAGATCGCTGGCCACCACGCCTTTGGGTTGCTTCGCACCCGCCGCACGCCAGGTCCAGTGGCCGTCGTCACGGCTACTGGTGAGTTCAAGATCAATTCGCGTTGCCATACGGCCGAAACGCTAGCGCCCAATGGCATTGAAGCCTCAACTTTGGCTCGCTGGCCCCGTGGCCGGCACTAACCTGCGATGGTGCAAAGCGATCCTGGGCGTGCGGCGCCGGCCGACAACTCCCCGCCGTTGACCCCCTTCGAGGACTTCGAGGCTTCGGCCTGGTCCCGGTTGCGGGCCAACACGCCCATGACGCTCACCGAAGACGACCTGGTCCAGCTCCGCGGCATCAACGAAGAGCTTTCCCTGGACGAAGTGACGCGGATCTACCTACCACTCTCGCGGCTCATCAACCTCTACGTCGGGGCTTCCCAGGAACTCGCCCGAGCCACCGACACCTTTCTGGGCACGGCACCGAAGCCGGTTCCCTACATCATTGGTCTGGCCGGTTCGGTCGCGGTGGGCAAATCCACGACGTCACGTGTGCTGCAGGCGCTGCTGTCACGGTGGCCCGACCATCCGCAAGTGGCCCTCATCACCACCGATGGCTTTCTGTTTCCCAACGCCGAGCTTGAGGCTCGGGACCTGATGGGCCGCAAAGGGTTCCCGGAGTCCTATGACACGCGCGCGCTTCGGGACTGCGTCGCCGCCTTGAAGTCTGCGCAACCGGTGGACATTCCCGTCTACTCCCACCTGGTGTACAACGTTGTGCCGGGCGAGGTTGAACGCATTGAACGACCCGACATCGTGATCGTGGAAGGTTTGAACGTTCTGCAGAGCGGCGATGGCGGCCCCTTTGTCAGCGACTTCTTCGATCTGACGGTGTACGTCGATGCGCCCGAAGCCACCATCCGAAAGTGGTACGTGCAACGGTTCCTGAAACTCCGGAAAACCGCTTTTGCTGACCCCCGTTCGTACTTCCGTCGCTACGCCGATCTCAGTGACGAGCAAGCGCGTACGACCGCGGAGTCCATTTGGGACACGATCAACGGACCGAACCTGACCAGCAACATTGCCCCCACCTGCGCTCGGGCCGATGTGGTGCTCACCAAAGGCAAGGACCACGTCGTTGAACGGGTGCGCCTCCGTCGGATCTGAGTTCCAACGGCGACCAGAGGACCCGCCGCGTGGGCGCCTGACTGCTAAGCCAGCAGGCGGATGAAGCCGTGCTCGCTGAGGAACTCCGCCAAACCGTCGACCAGATTCAGATCAGCCACATCGTCAAGGTCGACCCACGCGGCTTCGGCCGCGTCGGTTCCGGGCTGGGGATCAGGACTTCCCATCACCACCGCCTGAAAGTCAACGATCACCAGGTGATGCGGCGCCGCGCCATCGTCGATCAGCTCAACCCAATCGATAACTTCCCCGCAGATCACCTCAACGCTGGTCTCTTCACGAACCTCGCGGACCAGTGCCTCGGCCATCGTCTCGCCAAATTCCACCCGGCCGCCAGGCAGCGACCAGTAGCCGGCCTGAGGGGCCGTGGCCCGTCTGATCATCAGCAGGCGACGTTCGTGGAGGGCCACCGCACCGACACAGATCTGCGGGTGCTGCGCCGAATCGCTCACGACGCTGGCGGTTCGGTTTCCGGCTCCGACGCAGTCAATTTGGTTGATACTCGCAGCAGTCGGGTCACCATGCCCGCGGTCTCAAAGAAGTTCTTGGCGTGGCGGTTCCCCGGATGAACCCACCCTTCAAGGTGGGTGCAGCCCTGATCGGTGGCCCACGCTCGGATGTGTGCCAGCATCAACTCGCCAATGCTGACACCGCGAAAGCCTTCAAGCACCCATATCTCGCCCAGACTGGCGATCGTCGATGTGGTGGGCAGCTCTTCGATGGCAGCGGTGGAGAAACCGACCGCCACCTCATCGATGGTCCCAATCACCACAATGGCGTCGGGACGACCCATCTGGGCTTCGAAAGAGGTACGCAGGTCACCTTGACGGGCTTCGCGGTCCAGGTAGCGCTGGCCGCCCTTGTGGTCTCGAACCTCATCGGCCGCGGTCTCTGCCATGGCAACCAGTTCCGGCAAATCGGCCAGGACGGCAACGCGCACTGCTTCTTCCATCTCAGCTGGCCGCATCGAGCGCGGCAAGCTTGTTGAGCACGGTCACTCGGTTGCGGCCCGCCAGCTCATGGCGCCGGACGGCGTCGCGACCATCCGCTGACAGCGATCCAAGTTGCGGCATCAGTTCCCGCGCCGACAGCGAGTCGAAGTCGGCGATCAGTGTATTGACGTCAACAGCCGCCAGCGCTTGGGCCGCAGTCGGCTTCTTGCTGGCCGAGGACTTCTTGCTGGCCGAGGATTTCTTCGCGACGGGCTTGTTGCTGGCCGAGGATTTCTTCGCGGCTGGCTTCTTGGCGGCGGGCTTTTTGGCGGCCGAGGACTTCTTGCTGGCCGACGATTTTTTCGCAGCAGGCTTCTTGCTGGCCGAAGACTTCTTCGCGGCTGGCTTCTTTGCGGCGGGCTTCTTCTTGGCCGGCGGATTCTTGGCAGCTGGCTTCTTCTGGGCGCCGGCCGCTGGTGTGGTGCTCGTCTTCGGAACGGTTGCCGGTTTCCTGGCGGTCGGCTTCCTGGCGCCGGGCGTTCGGGCCGGGGACTCGCTGGCGGCGCGACTCATACCGGTGCTCGCCGCTCTGCCGATGGACCGAGCGAAACCGAGCTGCTTTCGACCCCGGGCGGCCAACTCCGGGAGGAGGCGTCGAAATTCCAAAGCAAACCCGATGGGCGCATACAGCACCACGTCAAGCAGGTCGTCTATCGGCTCCCGTTCGTCGGCATCGGTTGCGCCACTGGATCCCGGTGTCGATTCAGTCATTGGTGGCCTACCGGCGTCCGGTCATCGGTCGGCGCCGCAGTGAGGGCACACCGTCGCATTGGCGTGTTGCTTACCGACAATCAGGAAGCACGACATGCAGGTCCACTCATCGTCACGACGGGGCAACACATCGCGTCCTTCGGCCGGAGCGGCCGTTGACCCTTTGGCTACGACAACAACCTTGTCGTCGTCCTCTTCATCGTCTTCGTCTTCGTCATCGCCGGAGGCGAGACGGTCCCGAAGGATGGTGTCCAAATCCTCTTCGACATCGTCGGGATCGGGCTCTTCGTCATCCTCGTCAGTCGCGGTTGCCTTGGCCGGTGCCGGGGTTTCGTCGTCTTCATCGGCATCGTCGTCGTCCGCGTCGGCACCATCGAGTTCATCATCGAGTTCATCATCGAGTTCTTCATCGACGTCAAGGTCTTCGAGATCCTCAAGATCTTCTTCACCATTTACTTCTTCTTCGTCGGCCATGACTCCGTGCTTCCGGCATGTTGTTCGTTGGGCGGACTATAGACAGTCCGGGGTGGTTCCGTCGCGCATCCCCCAAATCGACCGACACCCACGACGCTGCTCCTGAGCGAAACGGGCGCTACCCGGGCAGTACGCCGTCGGCAAAGTCCTCGGCGTAGCCGAATACCCCGTCGATATAGCGCTCCGTCTCCTTGTAGAAGCCGTTCTTCCGAACCGATCCAAGCCCCTGGTAGTAGGACCCAACTGCCATTGCCACGTTGCCATCGGTTTGTTCGATCAGGTGGGCAAGAAACGCCGCACTCATGTGCAGATTGTCGTCGGGGTTCCACGGGTCCAGGCCCGATGTATCAAGCAGCGCCTCCTGAATCCAGGTGGATGTGGTCGGCATGATCTGGGCGATGCCCATGGCCCCCACCTCGGACTCGGCGTCGGGTCGCCACGTCGACTCCTGGTAGCCGATGCCCTTCAGCAGGTCCCGGTCGATATCAAATTCATCCGCCCAGTACTCAAACAGCACGGTGAGCTCTTCGGTGCTGTTCCGCGGCACGACCCCAGGCACCTTGAGGACGTCGCCTCGCCGAATGAAATCGGGGTTGGCCAGATCGTTTGCTGCCAGGATTGCCGCCACCGGAACGTCGTATTTTTCGGCGATGACGCTCAGCACCTCGCCAGCACCCACCGTGTGCGATACATCGATTGTTCGGGTTGCCGCCTGATCGCGGGGGCGCCATGGGATCCGCAGCTCATCGCCCACCCGGATGAGACCGGCATCAAGGATCTCGTTGGCGGCCAGGAGCGAGCGTTCTTTGACGCCGTAGAGCTCGGCTATCTCAGAGATGGATTCACCGGCTGCCACTTCGTGAATCACCGCCGGTCCGTCACCCGGTTCCTCCGGGAGTTTGATCACGTCGCCCACCTGAAGCACAGCCGAGACCTCAAGTCCGTTCCGGGCCAGCAACGATGCCAGGCTCACGTTGTACTCCCGCGAGATGTCCCAGAGCGTGTCGCCATCGGCCACAGCATGACTGGTCACCGCATCGTGGTCGTCGGCCGATGCCGTGGCGGGAACGGCCACCGATGCCACCAACGACGCCGACACCACCGCGATGAGCGCCCAATTGGGGCGACCGGTACGCCGCCGAACTGCGAAGTCAGACCGGTGGAAGGTGGCGGGGTTGTTGGTGGTCATTCTGCTGTCGCCCTGTAGCGCTGAGGCTGGTGAGAGCCGAGTGTCAGATGGGGAATACCGACGCGAAATGACCGAAGCGGTCCGGTTGAAACCGGACCGCTCGGCGCAGGCATGACTGACTTCCCCTTGCCAGTGCGGATCGTTGACCCGTGCTGTCAAGGCGTCGGTTGGAAGTCCGAGATCATTTTGGCCACCGAAAGAAGAAGAAAGAGACCAAGGTGATCGCCCGAGGGCGCTCACCATAGCCCCCACTACTCTCACCGTCAACATCGACAACACCTCTAACCAAATCCTCAACGTCCTCACAATCCACCTAACCCTCAATCTCAACTTGAGCCACCAGACCTCGGGCGCCATCCACCCACCGGACCCCGTGCAGGTCCGGACCGGGCGCGCCGGTCAACGCGGCAGCAGTCACATGGGGCGCCGCCCGTTGGGAAAGGTCGCCGCCTCGATCCCGAGGCCGGACCAGCGACGAGTTGGAAGCTTCGCGCGACATATCCATCTATCGGCCGCGGTGTCGCTCCGCTGAGAAGGCTGCGTCCTGATCTGGGTGGCGGAGACGTTCAGCGAACGCCAAGAATCGCCGGTGCCCGCCGGAAGCGCATGCCGAACCGGCCGAGTTTCTCGCTCGCGATCACCCAAGCGCACCAGGTGCGTCGGGGTGCGCTGGGATGCGTTGAGTGCGTTTGGTGCAGATCCGTCAGCTGCCGGAGGGAGCCGCGCTGGCGCCGAGGCGGCGTTGCTCGGCTCGCCGTTCGGCGTCGAGGCGTTCGAGCTCGGATCCTTTGGAGTGGTCGACGTACTGCATCATGGCGGCAATGGCCCGGTGGCCGGCCTCATCGCGGATCAGACGGTGCATTTCCTGGGCAACATGGCGATAGGCCGGATGACCTTGGGGCGTACTGCGCAGCTCCAATGTGTGCATGGCCGACCGGGCGTTCATATGCATGATGAAACGAATCCGATGCGCAAAGGCCACCGCATAGGACGCTTCTTCGGGAAACACGTCCTGCATCTCGCCGTAGAGATTGGCCGACCGTTGCATCGTGGCGTCAAAGGCCGACTGCAAACCGGCTTCCTCCACCGCCGCTGATGACGTGAATCCATGCGCCGGAGTCAACTTCTGCCAGTCAATGGTCATCATGCGATGCCGCTGCAGATCTCGAAAGGCGCCATAGTCCGCCAGGACGTCGAAGCGGTACATGGGTACTTCCAACGCTCGACCCGGCTTGTGGCGGCGATTCTTGCGGGTTCCCTGATAGGCCACCATGACCTTCACCCGATCATCGGTGCTCATCGACCGGACCTGCCGCTCAATCTGCTCCTCGGGCAGGCTCGTGTGGGCATAGAGCATGGCCGCCACCATCTTCACTTCGGCGTCCGGGTCAAAGTCCAGTAGCCGCACCGACGGGGACGGCTCGGCCACCAGATGTCCAAGCAGCTCATCGGCCACCGCGTCCATTGATGACCGGGTGTCGGTGAAGTAGTCGACCCACGCCCCGCCCCGCTCGGGCAGGTCCACGCGTTTGAGGAAAGAAGGAATGACCTTGCGGAGTTCGGTGAGCATCAACTCCGCGTACTGCTGGGCTTCGGGCAGAGGATGGGCCCGCATCCGCAGCAGAAGCGCCTCGTAGGCCTGACCCGTTCCGTAGATGCCAACGTTGGAGATGGACGCAGCGGGCAACATGCCACGGACGCTGTCAAAGGCCTTGGCCCGTATGGCCTGCCGGTACACAAAGTCCGAGTCGCCAGCCTGTTTGGGAACCGTGGTGCGGAAGAACTCGGTCATCTGGGACACCAGATCCGAATATTCGTCGAACATGCGGTCCATCTCGGCCACGTACCGGGTGCCCAACGCTGACTGCAGAACAGCCGCGGGCCGGTGGTACCGGTAGCGGCCCCCAAAACGGCTGTCGTAGTTGATATAGCGGGTTGACTGCTCCAGGTAGGCCATCAGTCGGCCCCACTCCAGAATCTTGGTCAGAATGTTGGAGGCCTGCTCGCACGCCAGATGAACGCCGCCCAGCTGCGCAACCGAATCGTCGCCGTATTCGAAAAAGACCCGGTCATAGAGCTGCTCGGCCCGTTCGAGTCCAACGGTCGCATCGATGCTCTGGTCACCTTCAATGTCCAACTCGCCCACAAACTCATCCAGAAAGAGACGACGCAGACTCTTTGGCGATCGCGAGTAACGGGCGAACAATGCGCCCTTCACCACTTCCGGCAAGTTGACAAGAGCGAACACCGGTTGATCAAGATTGGTGAAATAGCGACGCAGTACGTCGGCTTCTTCGTCGGTGAAATCTTCGGAGACGTGGAGGCTCACAGGATGACAAGGCTATTGCTCGGAGTGCCGGTGCGCGCGGACTCCCCCGGCAATCTGTCAGTCCTGGCCCGCCCGGTCATACAACGATCCGGAGGGCCTCGGGTACAACGGTCACATCGATCCTTTGAGCGGCTCCCACCAGCTCACCGTCCAGGTGGACCGGGATCGGCCGAGGCAGCCCCAAAGACTCGCTGATTATGCGACGAACCGCAATGTTGGGATGCGGTACATGCTGACCATGGGCTAGCCGACGGCGCGCTTTGAACTTGTCGCTCAGTCCCAGGTGCGCATCAACCAGTTCCATTCGGCCATCGCCGGGGTGCGAGCGGGGGGCTACATTCCAGGCGCCAATCCATGCCGCATTCATGACCGCAAAGAGCCGCCCGCGATACAGCCGGTGCCGGACCACCGCATGGGCGGCAAAGTATCGGGGCTCTCCCCCGTCCAGGCTGATGGTTCCCAGGTCGATGCAGGCCGAATGCGCGTCAGCCGAACTCAGCCGCTCGGTGCGTCCGGGAGAACCCAGGGTGCGGGCCAGGTCACCGCCCAGAAGGCCCACCATCGGCGGTGTGGCCCCGGCGCCGGGACTCAGGAATCCCGGCGTGTTGATGAGCTGGAACAGCGATGCGTTGTCGGTGATGGTGGGCGCGCCCGGGTCCAAGGTCCCGGGCTCACCCCACTCTTCACCCTTGCGAATCGCCACTGGGGTGGACCGCGTCGGTTTCGGGGCGGGCGGCCTCCTCAGCCTCCAACACCGCCTCCTCTTCCACCAGCGCACCGATGTCGGTTGCCGCCTTGACAACGCCGCGGTTCAGGCCCTGTATCGCCTCCCGCGCGGCCGAACGAGTGGGCGAGCTGGGCGCAGCAACCTGTAGCTGGCGCAGCAGATCCAACAGCTGGTTGACGTTGCGAACAAAGTCACCTCCCGGTTGATCTTCGGGCAGAACCACGTCCAGGCCCGCACCGGTGCTCCAGTCGAAGGCCGCCTGACAGAATCCGGCTTCCGGTTCGCGGGTTCGCGGCGCACCCAGACCATGGCGTTCATCGCGGCGCAGCTCGCGGGTCAGGTTGACGAGCCGGTTCCAGGCGGTCTCCACCGCGGCGGTGGGGAAATCGGGCGGTGGGGGTGGTTGCTTGCTTCGGTGCTCGTAGGTGAAGCAGCTGGCAAAGCCAGCAACCTCCCCAAAGGACAAACCGTCAAAGAGACCTTCCCGGACGGCTTCAGCTATCAGCAGGTCGGACTCGTGATAGAGCCGCATCAAGAGCTCGCCGGACTGCGTCAGCTCCCAGCCGGCCACGTACCCGCGTTGCTCAAGGAGCGCCGCCATCTGGTCAAACTCTTCGAGCAGGCGCCCACTGCGATGGTTGAGCCGGCGCCGGGATCGGCGAGCCCGATCTTCCATTCGATCTATTTCATCCAATGCGTCCAGATGGGCATCGAGATCCGCGCACTCGCCCACCGGATGGTCGAAACCGGTAAAGGACAACGGACCAAGGTTGAGCGCCACCACCAGGTCGGCGCATGCCCGATGAAATGCCGGCTGCTTCGGCGCAAAGGGAACGGGAAGCTCGACGGTGGCCACCACATCCGGGGGCAACAGCAGGTCGTCGGCCTCAACCATGGACGATTGGCCATCGGGGGTGACAACGCGCAGCCGAGGTCCGGTGCGCTTGCGGTCGGTGGCGGTGAGGACAACCGCATGACCGACACCGGGAGCCGCAATCACGTGCCCGGGCCGCAGGCTGCGCATGGCCTTCACAACCGCCGCGACGTCCTGGTTGTCATCACCGGCCGCAACCCACTCGGCGTACTCGCGTACGTCGCCCCGATCACATCTGGCCTCGTCTTCCAGCGTGGTGATGCGGGCTTGGATGCGCTGGAGGTCCTGCTCGATCCGAACCGCGTTGGCGTCTACTTGAAACTGTGCGAATGAGCGACCGACAATCGTCTCGGCCATCGGCCGGTCCAGGCGGTTGATCAGGTTGACGGTCATGTTGTAGCTGGGCCGAAACGCCGAAGTCAGCTCAAATTTGCGGCTGGAAGCCAGCGTGGTCAACTCGTCAAAGGTGACAAAGGGCGACCATGCGGTCACGCCGTATCCAACGGTGTCAATCCCGCGTCGTCCGGCGCGGCCGGTCAGCTGGGTGTATTGCAGCGGCGTGAGGATCTCATGGGTCTCACCGTTGAACTTGCTCAGGTTCTCGATGACCACCGTGCGGGCTGGCATGTTGATGCCAAGGGCCAGCGTCTCGGTGGCGAATACGACCGTGATCAGGCCTTCGCCAAACGCCGTCTCGGCGGCTTCCTTCATGGCGGGAACGAGTCCTGCGTGATGGCTGGCAATCCCACGCTCCAGACGGTCGGTCCACCGGTCGAGCTTGAGGGCGGCCTGGTCCCGCTCGCCGATGACGCGCAGGTGTGACTCAACGATGTCCCGAATGCGTTCCTTCTGCTCACCAGTGGTGAAGTCTGAGCCGGCGTCGGCCAGTTGGCCGGCGGCGTCGTCACAGCCCGCGCGACTGAAGATGAAGTAGATGACCGGCGCCATGTTCTGTCGATTGAGATGAGAAACGAGTGCGGTTCGGCGCGGCGCCCGAGCTT